>VAPE01013933.1_pt1 | contig 36988 bp, 26 predicted proteins | sample 3393911 | NCBI WGS metagenome assembly VAPE01 (sample SAMN08290436, study PRJNA428436) | hydrothermal vent metagenome | isolation source: Deep-sea hydrothermal vent chimney | place: Atlantic Ocean: South-mid Altantic Ridge
CGCACAAAGATATCGGCACCGGTCAATTCCACCGCGGGGTCCTCTGAAGCCGTCTGCCGCCGACCCTGAACGAGAGCCAGCGTAAGCGTAGAAAATTACTGGGTTTTCATAGGACAGTCAATAGGTCAAACAAACGCCGTCGGCGCTCCACGGATGTTCGCCGGGGTCGGGACCTCTCCGGCGTCGAGCGTCTCACGGACCGCGTTCACCGCCGCCCGCGCGATCCACTTCGCGCAATGCACGTGCGCTTGTCACGACCGAATGAATGGCACCATAATGGCAAATGCCGCGTCGCCCGGACCCGGGCGACGGTGCGAAACCGCCGCTCCGACCCCGGAAGAGGCGGAGCGGATACCGGACCGGGATGCCAGACCGGCACATGCACAAGGAGAACGACAAATGGGGGTACACACCCTGTTCACCCATGCCCGGTCGATCCCGCTCCTGCTGGCCGGACTCCTGCTGGCCGCTCCCGCATCCGCGGCCATCTATCGATGGACCGACTCGAGCGGGGTGATCCATTACTCGCAGACGCCGCCCGCGAACCCGGAGCGGGATCTCGTCCGACTCCCCGAAAACGGCTCCGGTGTCGGTGCCGTCCCCGTCGTCGCGAAGCCGCCGGGCAAAAGCGCGGATCGGCCGGCCGGAAAGAAACCGGACCACCCGGGCAAGGGGCCGAAGGCCAAGACCCCCGAGAATCCGGCGCAGCACGCGGCGCGGTGCCGCAAGACCCGCAAGACCCTGACCCTGATTCAGACCCACGCGCGGATCCGGCTCCACGAGGCAAACGGCAAGGTGCGGCGCATGAGCGAGGCACAGCGCCAGGCGAAGATCCGGGCGCTCGAGAAGGAACTCGCCAAGGACTGTTCCTGACGGCGCCCGATACCTCCGCCCCCCGGCCTGCGCGACGCGGCCCGTTTCGCGCCGCGCGTGAAGGGTGCCGGATTCCGAACACCGGCCCGGATCGAGGAGAACCGCCGCCATGCCCTACCTCAGAATCCAGACCAACCTCACCCCGGAACCGGCGGCGCGGAAGGCGCTCCTGGAAACCGCCTCCGCGCGCGTGGCCCAGGCGTTGGGCAAGCCGGAGAGCTATGTGATGGTGGCGCTGGAGGCCGGGACCGCGATGGCGTTCGCCGGCAGCGACGCCCCGCTCGCCTATCTCGAGCTCAAGAGTATCGGGCTGCCGTCGGAGTCCACGTCGGATCTGTCGCGCGAACTCTGCGCGCTGATCGAATCCGCCCTCGGCATCCCCGGGGAGCGGGTGTATATCGAATTCACGGACGCCCCGCGGCACCTGTGGGGCTGGAACGGCGGGACCTTCTGATCGCGGCCTTTGCTCCGTCACCTCCCGGCGGGCCCTGCGGCGGAGCGCTCACGAAGACGCCCGTGCCGGGCCGCGCCGGGAACCGCCCGCGCACCCGCCGGTCGCTCGTCGATCCGCACGCGGCAACCCCCGCCTTGGGGCCGGCGGCACCCCCCACGTCGCCGGCCCGGCGAACGGCCAACCGATTGTTCCGTAAAACGGTAGTGACCCGCCCGCCGGGAGGTGCCGCAACCGACGACATCGCCCCCGGAAGGATGATCGGAGAAACCGGCCCGCGGGAGGTCGCCGCGGGCCGGGATGGTTCCTGTTTCAGTGCCTTATCGCTCCCCACTCAGAGTAGGCATATTCTCCAGTTTGAAGAGCCTCGGGAAAAACGGCTTGATCTTGCGCAGAAAGTCGAGGGACATGAGCACGGCACCGGCGGCGAATACCACATCGCCGGGGAACCGCAACCACTGCCACAACAGTGTCGTGTCATAGAACTTGAGGCTGCGGGCATAGGCATAGCCGTGTTCATACACCGCCTGCAACTGAGGCCAGCCGATGGGGAAGAAGTTGAGCGCAATCCATAACACCATTCCCCCGTTGTAGAGCCAGAAGGCCCATATCCCGACCCGGTCACTCCAGCGATAGCGATCCCCGGCCGCATAACGCAGGCAGAAGTAGATCAATGCAATCGCCATGAGACCGAAGGCACCGAAAAGCGCGGTATGTGCGTGGTTCAAGGTGAGGAATGTACCGTGCTCATAGTAGTTGACCAACGGTGCGTTGAGGGTGCCGCCACCGAATACCCCGGCACCTATGAAGTTCCAGAATGCCGAGCCAAAGATGTACAGGAAGGCCAGGCGGTAGGGGAAGGCTTCTCCGCGCGTCTTGATGGTGCGGTACTGGTGCGAAGCCTCCACGACCAAGAGCAACAGCGGCATCACTTCGATGAAGGAGAAGACGCTGCCCACCGAGATCCACATGCCGGGCTCGCCCACCCAGTACATGTGATGCCCAATCCCGAGCATGCCGCCGAGAAAGATCAATATGACATCGAACAACGCCGTTCGCGTCGCCAAGGTTCGTGAGACCAGCCCAGTGGCCATCAGCAGATAAGCCATCACCATGGTGAAGAAGAACTCGAAGGACTGCTCCACCCACAGATGCACCACCCACCAGCGCCAGAAGTCGGTGATGGTAAAGGAGTGATTGATGCCGGTAAGCGGAATCATCCCGAACCAGTACAGTAGAGCGATGTTGAGGGTGCTCGCCCACAACAAGTGTTCGAGTTCCACCCGACCGGTCAAGAATCGCCGCGCGGCATCCTTGAGATCGATCAGCCGCGGCCAGATCGCACGACCCATCATCAGGCTCCACAGGAGCAGCCCGATGAAGAAACCGATTTGCCACAGACGCCCGAGTTCAAGATAGGCCAGCCCCTGGTTGCCGACCCAGAACCATCCCTGCCGGATCCAACCCATGATGCCCATGTAGTCCCCGATCAGGGCACCGGCCACCACCGCGAGCGTCACCCAGTACAGCGTGGCGTTCATCCACCCCTGCCCGCGCCCCTCGCGCCCGGCGATCAAAGGCGCCAAGAACAGACCGGAGCCCAACCAGGCGAGGCCGATCCACACAATCGCCCCCTGCAGATGTAGGTCACGAAGAAATTGGAACGGCACCAGATAATCGATGTTTATACCGTAAAAACTTGTTCGATCCGAATAGTAATGGGCCATGAGCGCCCCGGCGGCGATCTGCAACAGAAACACCGCCGCAACAGTCAGAAAGTACGGGGCGACCGCGCGCTGGCCGGGGGTGAGCGGATTGAATTTGTCGAGCAACACCCTGGGTGTACCCGCATCCCGGTTGATCCAGTGTTCAAAGATGAAGACGACGACCCCGAACAAGGCGAAGGTGATCATGAACGAGATCCAGGTCCAGATAAACGTCCCCGGGGTGGGCACGTTGCCGACCAAGGGCTCATAGGGCCAGTTGTTGGTCCACGAAGCAGCGACGTGCCGACGCCGGGCCACGGTGGTGAACACCGAATAGAGGATGAAGTCGGCCGCCTGTTTCGCCCGCTTCGGATCCAGGCTGTAGGCCCGGGTATAGCCCTTCTTGAAATCGTTGGTGAGGATAAAGTGGGATATTTCCGTCTGTAGCTTGCGTATCGCCTGGGAAACCGGTGCGGAAACGACCAGGCGCTTATCCCAAAGATGCAGCCCCCAGAGGTCTTTTTGCATTTCGTTCTTGACCACCGCCTTGGGGCCGATACCCAGTTCGGCGTAGGGTTTACCGTAACGGGGGATGGCGATGGCATCGGCCGTCAACCGCCCGAGTCGCACCAGATATTTGGCGGTCCAATCCTCGCCGAAGTAAGTCCCCATGCCGAAAATACTGCCATAGTCACCCAGATCCGCCTGTTGAAAAGCGCCTTTGCCGGCGACGATATCACGCCCCGTAAACAGGACTTCGCCTCCGGGCGCCACGATCTGCTCGGGCTGCGGCGGGGCATACCGATAGGTCAGAACGGTTCCGTAGATAAGCGCTCCAAGCGTGACCACACCGACGAAAAACAAAATCCACTTGAGCCAGGAACTCATCCGATCCGGTTCATCGATACCGGGATACATGGACGCATCCGCCATCTCGCACCTCCTTTCGACAGGTCCCAAAAATCAGCACCGCGAACGCCGCGGATACGTACGCGGTTCATCGCCGACCGAGCGGGCGCGCACGAACGGGTCCCTGGCCGGCGATCCTAAGCCGCCGGCCATCCCTGATCCTTGATGACGGTCAAGTGACTGCAATTGGAGAGTGCGAGGTAACCCCGGTGGATCCGCGGGTTTTGAGATCCCGTGACGGTGATCTCGGCGAGCAGACGGTGGTCACAAAATAACTTGAGGTTCTCGATGGGCTAACGCTTTCTCGACTTGATCGAAGGTGGGCCGCGGCACATCTATTCAGGCGGGCAACGCCTTCTTGGGCCGCACTTGGCGCAGCAAGACCGCCAACAGCAGCGAAATGACCGCCAGCACCACGTAGATCACCATCCCGTGCGCATAGCCGACGGAACCCTGCCTGGCCACAAAATATCCAAGTAACGGCGGAACGGCAAATCCACCCAAGGCGCCGAGGCCCCCGACCCAACCGGAAGTGCCGCCGACATAGTCCGGGACATAGAGCGGCACCATCTTGAACACGGCGGCATTGTTTACGCCCATGCCGGCCCCGATCAGAACTTCCCCGATCACCGACCAGGCAAAGATCTGCGAGATCGTCATGATGACCGCGCCGGCCAACAACACCAGCAAGGAGAGGATGGCAACCGACTCCCCTCCGAACCGGTCCGCCAACAGGCCGCCGGGAACCCGAATCAACGCGGAGAACAGTGAAAATCCCGCCGTAAGCCCGACGGCCTCCATGACGGATACATTATAAAAGGATCTCCAGTACACCGGAAACCAAGCCGTCAAAGCCAGGAAACCACCGAATGTCGTGAAGTAGAGGATCACCAGGGGCCAGGTCTTCCAATGAACGGCCGATTTCCACAAGGTCACCAGCGGATTTCCCTTGGGGAAAAGTTCCTGCTCATTATCTCTGGCCCGGGTGACCGCCGCATCATAAGTCATACCCGCCTTGCGGAATTGAAAGAACGGCGCATTCAGCCCCAAGATGAAATAAAAGATCAACCCGGCCACCAGGATGGCGGCCGAAACCAGGTAACTCACCCAGAGCCCGAACGCCGCGGTAATCGCGGGGACGATCAACGCCACAAGACCGGGGGAGGTATTACCGAATCCCGCGTAGGCGGCCAGCGCCCAACCCTGTCGGTTCTGTGGAAACCAGTAGGAAACCTGGCCGATGCCGATCGAAAAGGTGGCGATACCGCAACCCGCCAGGGCACCGAACAATAACAGCCAGGGATAATCGGCATGCGTCAAATGTTCGGGATAGAGCACCTTCAACATGTAAAACAGCCCCACCAGGCCGATGAGCGACGCGATCAGGAGTATGAGAAACGGAAGCCGCCCCCCCGTGGAATCCACCCAGGCGCCGAAGGGTATGCGCAACAGCGATCCCGTCAACATGGGAATGGCCACCAGCAGGCCGATGTCCGTCGGTGTCAGGTGCATGATGCCCTTAAACAAATGGGCGGTAGGACCGAAAAGGGAAACGGATCCGAAACCGATGAAAAACCCAACGGTGGCCGCCCACAGGGCCGCATTGGCACTCCCCTTCATCACCATTTCTTTCAGTCTTATAGCCACCACCGCAACCTCCAGCAATCGTAAAAAAATCCATTGAAATCACTCAGGCCGTGCGTCGCGCCCTGACGATTTCATAGCGGCGCACCAGATAATTCAGCGGAACCGTCCAGATGTGTACCAGCCGGGTGAACGGGAACAAGAGAAACACCGTCATGCCGAACAACATATGCACCTTGTAGAGAACCGGGATGTGTATCAACAAGGCCGGGTCGGGCCGTAAAGTGACCAGTCCTTCCAGATACATCCGAAAGATATCCATATTCGCCACATTTCCGCGCAGCAGCTCAGGAAGGGTAATAGCCTGGGTTCCAAGACCCAGGCCCAGCGTGACCAACAGCCACACCAGGATGAGCATGTCACTGAACCGACCGGCGGCGCGAACCGAGGGATCGACATACCTGCGCAACAACAACATGACGCCCCCGAGCATCGCGACAACGCCGAATGTGGTTCCCGCCGAAAATGCAATCCACTGATGAGTGACGGCGGGCACATGCAGCCATTCAAAGATCGGAGTCAACATACCGATAAAATGGCCCGCAAACACAAATAAAATTCCGATATGCCACAAATTGCTTGCCCACATCATGTATCGACGCGAAGCCAGAAGCTGGGTGGAATAAGTGGTCCACCCCGCCTGGTCAAACTCATATCTCAAAATAGAACCCACCAGAAACACCGTTCCCGCCAAATAGGGGTACACACCGAAGAAGATGGAATTCCAGGTCGGATTCACGGCATACACCCCCCACGTTCCGTCGACACCCCGGGTGATTTCAATTGTGACAAATGATCACAAAGCATACCGAAAACGGGTGAATAAGGGCTTTCATAACGCAACAGCCGATCATGGAGAATGACCACGGCCTCTTCGGATTGCGCCAGAAAATCGCGAGCATCGTCCGCGGAGAGAATCGCCGCACATTCCAGGATGACCGGAAGATAGTCCGGCAACTCGGGGGCGACATATTCAACCCCGTTCTCCCGATAGAAGGCGATCAATCCGACCATGGCCTCCCCCTTCGCGCGATCCTGTTCTTCCATGAGATGATGTAAAATGCAAAGGGTGTGTTTCTCCGAAAGATCGAAGGTCTGTGTATAAATTTCCTGAAGATCCAGAAGATTCCCGGACCGAAGCCAAGCCAAAAAATCCAGCCCCGCCTTGCGGGAGGTTTCTCCCAGCACGGGCTCGTTGCGAACGGCCTCCTCGATCTCGGAAAGCGACTCCTTCATGGCGGATTCGGGAAAATCCAGCAGACGGGATAATGCCCGGTAAAACGGTGAAACAACCGTTATATGGGTTTCCCGGTTCATAGCGGTTTCTTCCAAAAAGTCGAGCCCGACGGAGAACCCATACTCGAGGGGCCGGCAACGGCTTCCTCGTTCTCCACGGCGGTCCCCGTACGTCGTTTTGGAAACAGGCTCGCCTTCGATACCCCGGTCTTTGGATTATCGAATGAAAATCCATCCTCTCCCTGATGCGCATGGGCGCTTTCGAGTGAATTCTCCGCATGGCTTGTCGGGATAACGAAGCGATCCTCATGCTTGGCGATCGCCAGGTAACGATAGATTTCCGCCGCCTGTTCTTCACTTAGACCGACCTCTTCGAGAACTTTCAGATCGATCCTGTTCTCAACCGCCTTCATGCGTTCGTAACTGCGCAGGGCCAAGAGACGCCGCAAGGCGAGGCGAACCGGCTTTTCGTCACCCGCCGTCAACATATTGGCCAGATACCGAACCGGTATTCTCAGCGCCGACAGATCCGGGAGCACGCCATCCGCCTGGGTCGGCAGGCTTCCCTGATCGATTTCCGATTGTATGGGCGACATCGGCGGCACATACCAAACCATAGGCAAGGTTCTGAATTCCGGATGCAACGGCAACGCAAGCCGCCAGTCAACGGCGATTTTATAGATCGGCGAGCGTTGGGCCGCGTCGATCCAGTCGTTGGGTATGCCGTCTTTCACGGCTTGTTCGATAACTTCCGGATCGTTGGGATCGAGGAACAGGCTCAGATGTTTTTCGTAGATGTCTTCCTCACCTTCCATCACCGCCGCTTCGGAGATTCGATCGGCGTCATACAGGATGATCCCGTTATAACGGATTTTCCCGACACAGGTCTCCGAGCAGATCGTGGGCATCCCGGACTCGACCCTGGGATAACAACCGATACATTTCTCCGACTTTCCAGATTCCCAGTTGAAATAGACCTTTTTGTAAGGACAGGCGCTGATGCAAAATCGCCAGCCGCGGCAGCGATCCTGATCCACCAGCACCAGACCGTCTTCTTCCCGCTTGTAAATGGCCGCGGACGGGCATGCGGCGACGCAGGCGGGATTCAGGCAATGGTTGCAGATGCGCGGAAGATAAAAGTGAAAGGTTTCCTTGAACCCCTTGTAAATACGGGCATCGATTCCACGAAAGTTCGAATCGCGCGACCTTTGGTCGAAAGAACCGCCTTGCTCGTCCTCCCAGTTCGGCCCCCAGGAGACCTTTTCCATGATCCGCCCATTCACCTGGGAAACGGGCCGGGCGGTCGGCGTCGCTTCGGATTCCGGTGCGTTGATCAGGTGGGCATAATCGAATGTGAACGGTTCATAATAATCCCGAATTTCGGGCAGACCCGGGTTGGCGAAAATCCGGATCAGTTCCGCAAGCCGGCCGCCCTGACGCAATGTGAGTTTCCCGTTTTTATTGCGCGCCCAGCCGCCCGACCACTGCGCCTGATCTTCCCAATTTTTCGGATAACCGATCCCCGGCTTGGTCTCGACATTGTTGAACCAGGCATATTCGACACCCTTGCGGCTGGTCCAGGTGTTTTTGCAGGTAACCGAACAGGTATGGCAGCCGATACATTTATCCAAGTTGAAAATCAAGGCGAACTGGGCGCGCACCTTCATGATTTTTCTCCCGGGTTATCCGCCGTTTCCCTGCGAAATCTTCCCAGGGCGGACGGCTCCCGCTCTATGGCCTCCGTCAGCGGACCTTCCAGCCAATCAACCTCCCGGTCATCGAACCGTCTGACCCGTACCATCGTATCCCGCTGACTACCCACCGGGCCATAATAGTTGAGCCCCCAGGATTGCTGGGCGTAGCCGCCGATCATGTGCGTCGGCTTCACGACCACACGCGTGACGCTGTTCAGAATCCCCCCACGCCGATGCGTTGTCGGTGACCCCGGCACATTGATGGTCTTCTCCTGTGCGTGATACATGAGGCAAACCCCTCTGGGGACCTTTTGGCTGACGACGGCTCTCGCCACGGTCGCACCGTTGACGTTGATGATCTCCATCCAATCGTTGTCCTGAATGCCGACCGATTCGGCATCGACCTCGGAAATCCAGGCATGAGGGCCGCCCCGGGACAGGTTCAGCATGCGCAGATTATCCTGATAGGTGCTGTGAATTCCCCATTTCCCATGCGGGGTCAGGAAACGCAGGGTCAGTTCGCCCTCTCTTTTATGTTCCAACAAGGCATCCATGGCGAGCGGAGGCCGAAACAGCACCAGCCCCTCGCCGAAGTCGAGCATCCATTCATGATCCTGATAAAATTGGGCTCGCCCCGTCAAAGTCCGGAACGGAATGCGCTCATGCACATTCGTCGCGGCGAAGTTGTAGGTCAGCTCCCCGTTGGGATCGATAATGCCGCTGGCATTGGGAGCCGTGATACAGCGGCGTGGCCGGGCCTTCAAGTCATGCAGCGTCATCCGCTCATCCCGCCGGCCTTCGGCCAGGTGGGTCAGGGACAGCCCGGTATGGTGTTCTTCAGTGCGCCATGCCTTCATGGCGACCTCACCGTTGGTTTCCGGGGCGAGCGCCAGTATCGCATCGCAGACCTTCTCATCACGGTCGATCAGCGGCCGTTTCCCCGCCGCCGTGGTACGGGTTCCGTTATGCGCGGCGAGCCAGGCGACCTCCTCCTTGGTGTCCCAGTTGATTCCCTCGAAGCCGTTCCCCAATTTTTCGAGCAGCGGCCCGATGGTCTCGAATTTTTCGGCGATAAGCGCATAGTCGCGCTCCACCAGCTTGACGTGAGGTGCGTTCTTGCCCGGCGTACACCGAGCCTCGCCACGCCCCCAGTCCTTGACCCCCAGCGCCTGGCCCAGTTCGGAAGGGGTGTCATGCATCAACGGCGTGGAGACCAAATCGGTTCGCTTACCGAGATGTTTGGCCGCCAGCTTGCTGAATTGCCGGGCTATGGTGCGATAGGCCTGCCAGTCGCTACGGCTGTCCCATGCCGGGTCGATCGCCGCGGTCAAAGGGTGTATGAAGGTATGCATGTCGGTGGTATTCAGATCGTCTTTCTCATACCAGGTCGCCGCCGGCAGGACGATGTCCGCCGTCGCCCCCGTGCTGTTCAGACGAAAGTTGAAATCGACCATGAGATCCAGCTTCCCGACCGGCGCCTGCTCATGCCACTTGATTTCCCGGCTGACGGCCCCTTCCGTCCCTTCGGAAAGAACCGCATTCTGGGCGCCCAGCAAATGCTTTAGAAAATACTCATGTCCCTTGGCGCTGGTGCCGATCAGATTACCCCGCCAAACGAAAAGATTGCGCGGCCAGTTGACCGGGTCATCGATATCCTCGAAGGCCAGGCGCACATCGCCTTTCTCGAGGGATCCGGCCAACCATTGAGCCACCTCGGCCTCGGTTTTTGCCCCCTCTTTCTCGGCCTGATCGGCAAGATCCAGGGGGTTGCGATTGAAATGCGGTGCGGTGGGAAGCCACCCCATACGCGCGGCGGCCACGTTATAGTCGGCAAAGCTGTAGCCCCGATAATGTCCCCGGGCGGTCGGTGACAAAAGGTGATCCACCTGCATCCGTTCATACCGCCATTGATCCGTGTGCAGGTACCAGAAAGACGTTCCATTCATCTGCCGCGGCGGACGACTCCAGTCCAGGGCCGCCATGATCGGAACAAACCCCGCCAAAGGTCTCAGCCGTTCCTGGCCGACATAGTGAGCCCAACCGCCGCCGACTTGTCCCACACAACCGCATAACTCCACCAGATTGATCACCGATCTGTAATTCATGTCATCGTGATACCAGTGGTTGGTGCCTGCGCCCATGATGACCATGGCCCGCCCCTTGGTTTTTGCGGCGGTATCGGCAAATTCCCGTGCGGTACGGATGACGTCCGCCCGCTTGATCCCGGTAATCGCTTCCTGCCAAGCCGGCGTATAGGGGGCGTCGGCGTCATCGAAGGATTTCGCCGTCGCGGCATCGTCCAAGCCGCGGTCCACACCATAATGCGAGACCAGCAGATCGAATACCGTGCATACCCGTGCCTCGCCGCCATCCGCCAAGCCCACCCGCCGCGAGGGCACCTTGCGAACCACGATTTTTGCCTCCCCCGCGCCAAAATAGGGGAACATCACGGGGGAGGTCTCGTCGGTTTTATCCAATGCGGTTAACGACGGGGCGATTTTCTCTCCCGTGAGCGCATCTTCCATCTTCAGGTTCCAGCGGCTTTTGGTGTTTTCTTCTCCGCGCCTCTCCCATCGGAATCCGACGGAACCATTCGGGCAGCGGAACGATTCGGTATGCGTGTCATAGACCACCGTTTTCCACTCGGCATTTTCTCCCTGACCCGATCGTCCCGGAAGATCGCTGGCGCGCAGGAAACGATCCGCCGCCCAATTGCCGCCGGCATCCTCACGCAACAGAACCTGCATGGGAAGGTCGGTGTAATTTTTGACGTAATCGATAAAATAGGATTCTTTCCCGTCGATGAAGAATTCCTTCAGAACCACATGTACCATCGCCATGAACAAGGCCGCATCGGTTCCCGCCCGAACCGGCATCCATAGATCGGCGAACTTCGTCAGCGACGAATAATCCGGCGCCACCGCAACGATTTTGGTTCCCCGATAACGTGCTTCGGAGTAAAAATGTGCATCGGGGCTGCGTGTGGTCGGCAGATCGGTTCCGGCCACGATGATATAACTGGATTGGTACCAGGCGGACGACTCGGGCACGTCCGTCTGCTCGCCCCAGGTCTGGGGCGATGAGGGAGGCAAATCACAATACCAATCGTAGAAACTGAGCATCGTGGCGCCGATCAGCGACAGATAGCGGCTACCCGAGGAGAAACTCACCATGGACATGGCCGGGATCGGCGAGAAACCGGCGATGCGATCCGGGCCGTATTTCTTGATCGTGTAGATGTTCGCCGCGGCAATGATCTCGGTCGACTCCTCCCAGGTGGTGCGCACAAAACCGCCCAGCCCGCGCACGGCCGTGTAATAGCGCCGCTTCTCGGAATCGGCCTGAATGCCGGTCCAGGCTTCCACCGGATCCTTGCCGGCGGTTCGCTCGGCTCGGTACAGCTCCAGCAAACGACGACGGATCATCGGATATTTGATTCGGTGCGGGCTATACAGATACCAGGAGAAACTGGCGCCCCGCTGGCAACCTCGCGGCTCATGGTCGGGCAGATCCGGCCCGTTACGCGGATAATCGACCGCCTGGGTTTCGAACACGACCACCCCGTCCTTGACGTGGATTCTCCAACTGCAACTGCCGGTACAATTCACCCCATGCGTGGAGCGGGCGATCTTGTCGTGCCGCCAGCGGTTTCGATAGGCATCTTCCCAACGTCTGTCCTCGACGATCTTTTCGCCGTGCCCCCCAGAAAAAGGCTCGTGGGGGCGCCTGAAGAACGTCAAACGATCCAGCAAGTAACTCATGAGCCCTCTCCTTGCCAAGCCGGCCGTCCGGAATGCAGAGGCTTTTTTTCGATCTGCATGTCTTATGGCCCAATCCAATCGGTGTTATCTTTTCGCCCGACGACGAAATACTCAAGCGCCCGGCCGCGTGAAAACATTATGGCCCCGGGAGTGCATACCCCCAATGCGCCAAACGGCACAGCCGCCGGAAAACACGACTATATCCGGTTTTCCCAAAGGGGGAATGGACTTCGCATCTTGAGATATCAAGCATATTCCGATGCCTCACAATGGACTGGAAATTGATAAAATATATAACAAACCATACACATAGACAGCAGATAGCATGCCGGGTCGGGTGCGGTGGATGTGCGGCTCCGTGTGGATGAAGTACAAATGCCCGTTGCACGAATCGTGTGGGAAATCGTCGGGAAATATCCCTGTATTCCACCGGGAAAATCTGCCGGATTCTTTTTGGGAAATCCGGATGAACCTGAGAATACCGTCAACCGGGTCGCACCGCCGAGAAATACCCCATCAAATCCCAATCGATACCCCATAGGGGGTAACCTGGAATGGACCTGAAATCCCTTCGCGCGCGATTTTCCATCCTCTTCGGTGTCGCTCTCGCCTTGGTGCTTACCGGCCTCGGCGGGACCCTGGGACTGGCGGTTCTGAACCGCAGCTCGGCACCGGCCATCAACATTTCGGGCACCCTGCGCATGCAGATTTATCGCCTGGATGCCGCCATGCTGCATTCACGAACGCCCATCCGGCGACGAGCCGTACAGGCACTGCTGACAAAAATGGAAAATACGCTGTACAGCCCGGTTATCCGCCATTCCGTGTCAGACGACTTCTCCGGAAACGCCAAACGCAACTACCTGTCGTTGCTGAATATGTGGCATAAAAAGGGCGAACCCGGCGTGCAGGGTTACCTGAATACGAGCGCCTGGGAACAGGCGTCCCGGCGCTTTGACTCTCAGGCCGCACCGTTGATGCTGACGGCCGACCGACTGGTCCGGGCCTTGCAGTACAGCGCAACCGCGCGAAACCGACTGGCACTGCGGGTCTTGGTTGCGGCCTTGCTGCTGCTGACCTCCGGTGCCTTGTTGTTCATCACCCTGTTACGCCGCCAGATTCTGACTCCCCTGCAGCATCTGCTGTATGCCATATCCGCAATCAAGGCGGGCCGCATGACCACGATCTCCGAGAGCGGCGCTTCGGAAATCCGGCTTTTGGTTCGGCAATTCAACCGGATGATCTCCCTGTTATCCGCCCGTCATCGTCGGCTGGAAGCGGAAGTCGAGGCAAGAACCCGGGATCTGACCCGCCAAAATCGCCTTTTGAACCTGCTGTATGGCGTCGAGCGAATATTGTCGAACCGCGATAGAACCCGCATGACCAATTATCTGCAAACACTGCAGTTGGCGGAACGCATGCTTTGTCTCGATCGGGTTATATTGTGTCTGGCCAACGCAGAGCGAGATCATGCAGTGCCTACAACCACGCAAGGGAGGCGGGCCCCCGGCTCGATGCCGCGGCTATGCGACCCCAACGGATGCAGGTGTTGCCTGGCTGAAACCTCAAACATCGAACAAGAAAACGGACCCTCGGGATTCAGCATCAAGGTGGGTGACGGCAACAACCAACTGGGTGTCCTGAAGGTGCGCCTCAAGGCCGATCAGAATTTAAACGAGTTCCAACGCACCACGCTGAAAACTCTTGCGGTTCGCCTGGGGGCGGACGTCGCATCTTCCCGCCGTGAGACAATCGCCCGCGAACAAGAGCTGCTGGAAGAACGCATCGCCGTCGGTCGCGACCTGCACGATTCGCTCGCCCAGACCCTCGCATATCTTCCCATCCAGATTCTACGGCTTCGCCGGGCCTTGACTCATTCGGCCACCAAGCCCGAAATAAAAGACCCCGGGCTTGCCCGGGACGCAATAAGGGAATTGGATCGCGCCATCGCGACGGCAACCTATCAGATTCGCGAATTGATAACGGTATTCCGCATTTCCGCCGTCGACGACGACTTTTCAATCGGCCTGCAGCGGCTCTGCGATAAATTTGTTGCCGATGGACTTTCCGTCGGATTGAACAATGAAGTTCCGGATGACATGTTAAACGCCAATGAGCGTGTACATCTCCTGCATATCGTCCATGAAGCCTTGTCCAATATCGCCAGACATAGCTCGGCCGAACACGCCAAACTCTTTATTCGTCTGGATCCAAGGAGAGGGGTTGTCTTGAGTGTCGAAGATGACGGCAGCGGGTTCGATCCAGCCGGGATTCCGGGAGAAAACAGCCGTCATTTCGGCCTCGTCGTCATGAAGGAACGCGCCGTCACCCTTGGGGGGAGGCTGATCATTGAAAAAAACGAACCCCATGGAACCCGCGTATTTCTTCATTTCCGGCCCCGTGGACACGCCGCCGACAGCACCGCCTTGCCTGCCGCCTCTCACGCATGAAATCTCCGTATAAATTGCTGATCGTCGATGATCATCCTCTCTTCCGCCGGGGTGTCCGCCAGCTTGTGGAACTGGACCCACGGCTGATCCTGGTCGCCGAGGCGGAAACACCGGAAGAAGCCATACGCCTCATCCGGACCGAGGAACCGGACCTGGTATTGCTGGACCTTTGCCTCGGCCCCGACGTCCGTGGTCTGGACATACTCGGAACAATCCGCGATCTCCGGCCGGATCTCCCGATTGTCATATTGACCGTCTCGGATGACGAGGATGACCTGCTTCAGGCACTTCGGGAAGGCGTAGCCGGTTATCTGCTGAAAAACCAACCGCCGGAAGACATCCTTGCCGGCATACACACGGCGTTGAATGGCCGACTCGAGATCTCCGGACAACTACGCAGTGCGCTCAGCGATGCGCTTACCCATGCGCGCACGTCTCAACCACGGAATTCAACCTCGCCGCCGCTCTCACATCGGGAAATGCAAATCGCATATGCCGTCGCCAAAGGAGAATCCAATAAAAAAATCGCGCAACGCCTTGGGATCAGCGATCAAACGGTAAAGGTTCACATGAAGCGGATCCTAAAACGCATGGGCATGAGAAATCGGGTGGAACTGGCCGTGTGGGTCCATGAAAATCTGATTGAACACACGACGAACACCGAATGAGCGGCGGATCTTCAATGCAGGCGCTCACCCTGACGACACCGCCGCATTCATCAGCCCGCCTTCCGTGCGCCCGGAGCCGGGACGCACATCGATGCACATCGGGTTCGACCGCCGCGGACGCCATGCCCGGCGGGTATCCGGGGGCGCAAAGACGCCGTCGGCTCGGCGACCCGGCGGCGCGGTCGACAAACAGGGACGTCGGGTTCGGTACGGTATGCTAAAGTGAGATGATCCGGACAGAGTACGACGCGCGCGAACCATGGCCTCCGACCCCGCCCACTTCCTCGGACTCCAAGAATCCGACTTTCGCCTGCTGGAGCGTCACGCGCCGTTGCTCGCCGCCGATGCCGAAGACTTGGCGCATGCCCTGCTCGATTATCTCCTCGCCCGACCCGAGACCGCCGCGGTGCTGCAGGAATACTCCCGCGCGCACATCGAAGCCCTTACCCACCGCCAAGCGGAACACGCACGCGAGTTGCTGCACAGCCGACTGGACGGCGGCTGGTGCGCGCGAATGCACGAACTCGGACGTCGCCACCATGACCTCGGGGTCCGCCCCGCCTGGATCGCCGGGGCCTACCTGATCTACTGGCGCCACTGGGCGGCGCTCGTCGAGACGCGTGTGGCGGCCGAGGAACGCACCGCACTGCGCGACGTGCTGCTGCGTCTGCTGCTCGGCGACCTCATGGCGCTGCTCGAGGGCTACGCGGCGCAGGTCCGCCATACGGACACCCAGCGCCTGGCGGTGGTCCGGGTGCTGCTGGAGGTGATGGCACACCCCATCCCGGAGGACGGCCACCCGCTGGAGCTGCTGAACCGCATCTGCCGGGAGTTGGTGCACAACGTCGACGCGGTGGTCCTTGGCGCGTATGTGCTCTCGGGAACCGACACGCAACGGCCCGCGCCGCTGGTCGTACCGGACTATCAGGCGGGGATCGAGGTCCCCGGGCTGCGCCTGCCGGGCGCCGTCGAGGCACCGGCGGTGATCCCGGTCGAGGACCGGCACGCGCCGAAGTGGACCGCGCCGCTGCGCGGACAGGTCCGGGAGGTTGCGTTGTTTCCCTTCGGTCAAGGTCGAATGTGCGGCGTGGGCATGATCGCCAGTACCGAAGAGGGATATTTCCAGCGTGTCGGTGCCGCCTTCTTCCTCGGCTTCTCGCACTTCGGCAGCCTGGTCCTGCGCCTGCGCGAATGGGCCCTGCGCGATCCGCTGACCGGCTTGCCCAACCGCGCGCTGTTCAGCGACCGCTTGGCCCACGAACGTACGCGCGCCTGGCGCCTGCACCGGCTATTGGCCATCGGCATCCTGGACCTCGACGGCTTCAAGGAGATCAACGATCGTCTCGGCCACGCCGCCGGCGATGAACTCCTCGTGGCCATGGGCGCACGTCTGAGGACACTCCTGCGCGGCGGCGATACCCTGGTCCGGATGGGCGGCGACGAGTTCGGCCTGCTCCTGCCGGAACTGCGCGACATGGACGAACTCGAGAGGATCTGCACGCGCCTCCTCGAGGCGCTGCATGCCCCGGTCCCGATCACCGGCGGGAAATGGGTGAGCGTGTCCGCCAGCCTCGGTGTCACGCTGTTTCCACTCGACGAAGTGGAAGCGGAGAGCCTGCTGCGCCACGCCGACGAGGCACTGTACGCGGCGAAGCACGGGGGCAAGAACCAGTACCAGCTCTACAGCACGGAGTTCGACGCGGCCGTCCAGCGACAGGCCCGCATGCACGATATCCTGGCCGCGGCCCTCGCGGAGGACCGTCTGCTGCTCTACTACCAGCCCATCGTCGAGTTGGAGGGGGCCGTACTCGGGCTCGAAGCGTTGCTGCGTATGCGCACCGGGGACGGGCATATCGTCGGCCCCGAAACGTTCTTCGCGGCACTCGATCACCCGCACCTCGCACGCCCGATCGGGTGCTTCGTACTGCAAGCCTCGGCCGCTCAGGCGGCGGCCTGGACAGACGCGGAACACAGCTGGCAAATCCACGTCAACATCGCTGCAAGCCACCTCCTGGACCCCCGATTCCTGGCGGACGTGGAGGAGACCTGGGGCGACGCCCGGACACCGGGGCCGCACAGGAAGGCCGGAAAGAAATGCACGCTGGTCGTCGAGGTCAGCGAGTCGGCGCCGCTCGCGGACCTCGATCGCGCGGCGCATGTGCTCCACGAACTGAGCGCACGCGGCATCGAGGTGGCATTGGACGACCTCGGCACCGGCCACGCCTCATTGCAGTACCTGCAGCGCCTCCCGGCCACCACGCTCAAGATCGACCGCGACTTCGTGCGTGACATCCTGTCCGATTCGAAGGACCTCGCGATCGTCGCCGGCGTCGTCGTCACCGGCCAGATTCTCGGTCTGCGGGTAGTCGCCGAGGGGGTGGAGAGCGCCGCCCATGCGGAACTACTGGCACACCTGGGCTGCCACCACCTGCAAGGCTATTGGATAGCGCGCCCGATGCCGGCCGAGCGTGTAGCCGGGTGGGCGGCGGCGTTCCGAGTGCCGGCGCTGCCCGATGCGAACCCGGAGGTAAAATCCGCCGTCGCGCTCCCCTACGGGCTGATGCTGAAGGGACACGCCGGACGCGTGCGGCGATTCATCGAAGCACTACGCCGGGGCGAGAAACCGCCCGACGACGTCATCGAACCGGGCGCCGAGCGGCGCTGCCTGCTGGGCCGCTGGCTGGACGTGGAAGGCCGGCGCCATCTCCCGAGCAAGCCGGTCTATGACGCACTGTCCGCACTGCATATACGACTCCATGAGCACGCCCGCGCGGCCGTCGCGGCCCGTGCGGCGGGAGGCGATGCGACCGCGTCCGAGCACCATCTCCATCTCCTGGAGGTCGAGAACCGGGCACTATTGGGTATCCTGCACGGCCTGCTCGTGGAGACCGAGCCCGCTCCATCCGACGCCGCGACCGACGCCCCGGCCGATACGGTCGGGGCGTCCGACCCGGATTAGGCCGGAGAGTGTCGAAGGCATGGTCGGCACTACGTCGGCGCGGGTAGCTGGACAGGGTCCCCCCTGTGAACTACGCTTAATAAAATTTAGTCCCTAAATCTAGTGGTCGACGCTCGCAGAAAGAGCCGTACCGGGAGCGACACCTACATCTTGTGTCGGAGTCCACCAGGAGGGTGAGCCGATGAAGCTCCTTTGGAACAAGTGCTCCGGGGATAGTTGGTGTGAGCTGTACACGGTCGACCTCGGCGGCCCGCATTTTGATGGTCTGGAAGGGGTTTACGTCGTCTGGCACGGTGGCGGGGCCCCGAACTGCGTGTGCGTGGGTCAGGGCGCGATCCGGGAACGGCTGGCGACCCATCGCACCGACCCGGCGATCCAGCAGTACGCGCGCCATGAGCTGTTCGTGACCTGGGCGCAGGTTCCGACCGCTTACCGCAGCGGAGTGGAGCGATTCCTGGCCGAGCAGCTCGCCCCGAAGGTCGATTACCACTTTCCGGACGTGGTGCCGTTGCCGGTCAACCTGCCGGGACTCAAGATCGCCATCGCCTGATCACCGGTCTGCTCCGGGCATCGATGCCGGAGCGGCTACAGGCCCCCCCGGGTTCCGCTCCCGGTGTGGCAGGGGTGTCGCCCGGCAATCGGCCATCCCGCCCCGCACCCCGGGCACGCACGAAGAACTTCAGCCCCCCCCACCGGTATCGCTCGTCATCCCCGGGCCGTCCGCGCACGCCCGGATGCCGTTCAGCATGGGTTCAGGTGCCGGCCTCTATCCTACGGGTGAAGGCTCGGGGAGGACCGGAGCGGCCAAGTCCCCCCGGCGCAACTGCAACCAGGAGAACGGCCATGAAGATGTCGATCGCGGTTTGGGGGTTCTCGGCGGCGGCGTTGCTCGCGGTCCAAGTGGTCCCGGCGCGCGCCGACGACTACGGCAGTCCGGTCCGCTATGGGTATGCTAAGGTAATGCAGGTCGAGCCGCTGGTCCGAAGGGTGGACGTTTCCTATCCGCGGCGCGAGTGCTGGAACGAGCAGGTTACCCGTTACGAGGAGCCGGGCCCGGGTTCGGCCACGCCGACCATCCTCGGCGGGATCGTCGGCGGGGTGCTGGGTCATCGGATCGGAAGAGGCAACGGGCGCACGGTCGGCGCCATCGCGGGAACGCTGCTCGGCGCCTCGGTGGCGCGGGACATCTACCGCAGCGACCGCCGGCCGGTGGCCTACACAGATACGGTGCAGCGTTGCCGCGTACACGAAGTGCATCGCAGCGAGCGGCGCATCGACGGCTACCGGGTCACTTACCGGTATCGCGGTCAGACCTTTGTGACCCGGATGGACCGCGACCCGGGCGAACAGGTCCGCGTGCAGGTCTCCGTGACCCCGGTGGACTGAGCACTCCCGGAGAACCCGCCGGCGCCGCACCGAGGCAACGGAGCGCCATGACCCATCCGACCCGCACCGCACTGCTCCTGGCCGCCGTCCTCGCGGCGACCGGTATCGCGGGCCCGGCCCGGGCGGGGCCGGGCCCGGGGCGCGACGCGGCCCTCGAGGTGCGAGAGTCGGCCGCCGTCGGCATCAGCCTGCGACAGGCGGTACGCAAGGTGCGCCGACTCACGGGTGGGCGCGTGCTCTCGGCGGGCATGGGGGAAGTCGGCGGGAACCCGGTCTATCGGATCAAGGTCCTCATGCCCGGCGGCCGGGTGCGCGTCGTGCTCGTGGACGCGCGCACCGGGGAGATCCTGGATTAGTCCGGGTCATCCTGTGACCACTGCGGCGGTAAAACCGGTCCATTTTTGCGATCCTCCTCGTCGAACGGGCCTCACCGTTCTTCTTGCGCAATCGAAGAACGATCCTCGATTGCCTGCGCACCTCGCCACCCGACGGATGACCCGGACCGATCCCCGGAACGCGATCCGGGCGGTCGCGCGGGTGTTGCATCGGCGATGGGTCCGACCACCCCCGCGCCCCCTCGGGAGTACGACGTGCGCGTGCTGGTGATCGAGGACGAGGCGGCGCTGCGTGAACCCCTCGTGGCGCACCTCAAGACGGAAGGCTACGCGGTCGACGCCAGCGGCGACGGCGAAGAGGGCCTGTATCTGGGCACCGAATATCCGGTGGACGTCGGGATCGTCGACCTCGGCCTGCCCGGCATCGGTGGAATGGAGGTGATCCGCCGGCTGCGTGTCGCCGGGCGGGCGTTTCCGATCCTGATCCTCACCGCGCGCGGGCGCTGGCAGGACAAGGTCGAGGGGCTCGAAGCCGGCGCCGACGACTACCTGGTCAAGCCCTTCGAAATGGCCGAACTGCTGGCCCGGGTCAAGGCCCTGCTGCGCCGCGCGGCCGGCTGGAGTCAGTCGGTGCTGCGCTGCGACCCCATCGTGCTCGATACCGCCTCGCACGAGGTACGCGTCGGCGGGCGCGAGGTCACCCTGACGGCATTCGAGTACCGGGTCCTCGAATACCTGATGCTGCATGCCGGGCGGGTGATCTCCAAAACCGAACTCACCGAGCACCTGTACGATCAGGACTTCGACCGCGACAGCAATGTGATCGAGGTCTTCGTGCGCCGCCTGCGCCGCAAGCTGGATCCCGACGATACGCTGCACCCCATCGAGACCCGGCGCGGGCACGGCTACCGCCTGGCGCCGACGCGCACCGGCTCGTGACCCTCTCGCTGCACACCCGCCTGCTGGTGGCGGCGAGCCTGGTCCTTACCGCGTTCCTCGGCCTGACCGGCCTGGGCCTCGACCGGGCATTCCGGGCGAGTGCCGAGACCGCGGTGCACGACCGGTTGCAGGGCTATGTCTACGTGCTGCTGGCCGCCGCCGACCTCGGCCCGAACGGCGTGCTGCAACTCCCCGACGCCCTGCCCGACGCGCGCTTCTCGACTCCCGCCTCCGGGTTGTACGCGGAAGTGACCGCCAACCACGGCGCCATGCGCTGGCGCTCGCACTCGGCGCTCGGCGTCACGGCCCCGTTCCCCGCCGACCTCGCCCCCGGACGGTGGCGCTTCGAGCGCATTCGTACCGCGACCGGGGAGCCGCTGTTCGCGTTGGGATTCGGCGTAAGTTGGGAGGGCGGCGGCGGCGCCCGTGACTACACGTTCGCGGTCGCCGAGAACCTTGCGGGGTTCCATGCCCAGATCGAGCGCTTCCGCCGCAGTCTATGGGGCTGGCTGGCAGCCGCGGCGGCGGTGCTGCTGGCAGCGCAGGGCGCCATCCTGCACTGGGGCCTCGCCCCGCTACGGCGCGTGACGCGCGACCTCGCGGCGATGGAGGACGGGCGCCGCGACCGCCTGGAGGGCCGCTATCCGCGGGAGCTGCATGGACTCACCGAGAATCTGAACTCGCTGATCGCCGGCGAGCGCAACCAACGCGCCCGCTACCGCGACGCGTTGGCCGATCTCGCCCACAGCCTCAAGACGCCGCTCGCGGTGCTGCGCGGCGCGCTCGCCGAGCCCGGGCGATCGGCGCAGGAGCTGCGCGGCGCCGTCAAGGATGCCGCCGGGCGCATGAACCAGATCATCGACTATCAGCTACAGCGCGCCGCCGCCTCCGGGCGCAGCACGCTCATGGCACCGGTGGATGTCGCGCGCGCCGCGCAACGCATCGCCGGAAGCGTCGCCAAGGTCTATCGCGACAAGGGCGTGTCCTGGGACACCCGTATCGCCGAGGGCGTCTGCTTCTATGGGGACGAAGGGGACCTGATGGAACTGCTCGGCAACCTCGTGGACAACGCATTCAAATGGTGTCGCGGCCAAGTGGCGATCCGCGCCGAGGTCGTACCTGCAAGCGCCGGGCGGCGGCCGGGCCTGCGTCTGATCGTGGAGGACGACGGTCCCGGCATCGCGGCCGAACAACGCGAACGGGTGTTGCAGCGCGGCGGGCGGGCCGACCCCGGGGCGAGCGGCCAGGGCATCGGGCTGGCGGTGGTCGCGGACATCGTAAGCGCCTACGGCGGGCACCTGGAGCTGCGTCGCGCGGCACTCGGCGGGACCGCCGTCGAGATCACGCTGCCGGCGGGCTGAACGGTGCGAATCCGGCCCGCGGGCGCCGCGTTCAGTCGAAATCCGCAGCATCGCCGAAATTCCGGGCGTCGTCGGCGGGGCTCGCCCCGCCCTACGGAATCCATGACGACCGCGGAACCCCGGTAGGGCCGGGCACGCCCGGCCAACGCCTACGCTAGACCCGACGATGCACTTCGAGGACGTTGCGCAACCGCCCGATCCGGTTCAGGGCGCGGCTCAACTGGCCGATGCCGGTGATCTCCAGGGTCAGGTCCATACGCGCACGGCGCTCTGCGCGGTCGGTGAGGGTATTGGCCGCAACAACGTTGATGCCTTCGCCGGCGAGGATGGTGGTGATGTCGCGCAGCAGCCCGGGGCGGTCGTAGGCGTCCAGGACGACCTCGACCGAATAACGTGCGCCGCCCGACGATCCCCAGGACACTTCGATCAGCCGCTCGCGATTCTCCTCCGGCATGCGCAGGATGTTGGGGCAGTCGCGGCGATGGACGCTTACCCCGCGCCCGCGCGTGATGAACCCGATGACGTCGTCACCCGGGACCGGGCGGCAACAACGCGCCATGTGGGTCAGCAGGTCGCCCACCCCCTCGATTACGACCTCCCCGCGCGGCACCGCCTTCGGACCGGGCCGCCCGGCGGGCGCCGCCGGCGGCGGGACCGGCGCCGGCGCCAACAAGGCATGGGCGGCGGCGGCGATCTGCGAAGCGTTGAGATCGCCGCCGCCCACCGCGCTCAGGAAGTCCTCCGCACCGGGATAGCGAAAGTGTCGGGCGATCCGCTCCAGACCCACGCCCGAGAGGCCGACGCGGTGCAGTTCGCGATCCACGAGGGCGCGCCCCGCGGCGATGTTCTTGCCGCGATCCTGCTGCTTGAACCAGTGGCGCACCTTGGCGCGCGCGCGCGAGGTCTTGAGGTGGCCTAGGTGCGGATTGAGCCAGTCACGACTCGGCCCGCCCTGACGGGTGGTGAGCACCTCGACCTGCTCGCCGCTGCGCAGTTCGTAGGTCAGGGGCACGATGCGCCCGTTCACTTTGGCGCCGCGGCAACGATGACCGACGTCGGTGTGGATGTGATAGGCGAAATCCAGCGGTGTCGCGCCGATCGGCAGGGAGATCACCCGGCCCTTCGGGGTGAGCACGTAGACCCGGTCCTCGAAGATCTCCGACTTGAACCGATCGATGAAATCGCCCGCCTCCGGATTCTCTTCCTTCCACTCGAAGAGCTGGCGCAACCACGCGATGCGCCGCGCCATGGCCTCATCGGAATCGACGCCCTCTTTGTAACTCCAGTGCGCGGCGACACCGAGTTCGGCCTGCCGATGCATCTCGAAGGTGCGGATCTGCACCTCCAGCACCTTACCCTCCGAACCCACGACCGCGGTGTGCAGCGAGCGGTACTGGTTCTCCTTGGGGTTGGCGATATAGTCGTCGAACTCGCGCGGGATGTGGTGCCACAGGCCATGCACCACCCCGAGCGCCGCGTAGCAGTCGACGACCTCGCGAACCAGGACCCGGATCGCCCGCACGTCGAAGATCTGGTGGAACTCGACACGCTTGCGCTGCATCTTGCGCCAGATGCTGTAGATGTGTTTCGGGCGCCCGCTCACCTCGGCGCGAACCCCGGCCTCGGCGAGCGCGGTGCGGATGCGCGCCACCTGACGGGCGATGTAGCGCTCGCGGTCGGAGCGGCTCTCGTCGAGCAGGCGTGCGATCTCGCGGTAGGTATCCGGCTCGAGGTGGCGAAGCGCCAGATCCTCCAGTTCCCACTTCAGTTGCCAGATACCCAGCCGGTTGGCGAGCGGCGCGTAGATCTCCAGGGTCTCGCGGGCGATGCGCCGCCGCCGCTCGACCGGCAGGTGCTGCAAGGTGCGCATGTTGTGCAGGCGGTCGGCCAGCTTGACGAGCACGACGCGCACGTCCTCGGCCATGGCGAGCAACATCTTGCGCAGGCTCTCGGCCTGGTCGCGCTCGCGCCGGCCCTTCTCCCGCAGCCCGCGCACGTCGTGGATGACGTCCATCTTGGTGACGCCGTCCACGAGCCGCGCCACCGTCGGACCGAACTCGCGTTCGAGTTCCTCGAGCGTGAGCGGCGTGTCCTCGATGACGTCGTGGAGAATCGCCGCGGCGATGCTCTCCGCGTCCAGGTGCAGTCCGGCGAGGATCTCGGCCACGGCCATGGAGTGGCGCACATAGGGCTCGCCCGAGGCGCGCCGCTGGCCTTCGTGGGCCGGCAGCGCGCGCGCCAAGGCGCGGCGGATCAAGTCGCCCTGCTCCGGCGTCATCCCTTCGGTCACCGACCCGAGCCAGGCTTCGGGCAGCGCGGGAGAGGCGACCGGTGTATCGATCGCGTCGCTCATCTTACGATTCAGCATACGCCGCACCGATCCCCGCTACCACGTTCGCGCCTTGACGGAGACCGTCGCGGCCCCTATCGTCAAGCGCCCGAAACGACGGTGCGAGCCCCACGCAATGACCCCGCAACGCTACCGCAGGCTACGCAGCGTGCTGGACCGGCGCCAGCCGGACCTCGCGGTGCTGCTCGATCGGGTGCACAAGCCGCACAACCTCTCCGCGGTGTTGCGCACCTGCGATGCGGTGGGCGTATGGGAGGCCCATGGGGTCCACCCGGGGCCCGATCTCCAAGCCCACGAGGCGACCTCCGCGGGCAGCGGCAAGTGGGTGCGGCTGCGCACCCACGCGAGTCTCGACGCGGCGTTCGACCACCTGCGCGCGCAGGGCTTCCAGGTACTGGCGGCTCACTTCTCGGAACGGGCACGGAATTACCGCGAGTTCGACTATACCGGTCCCACCGCGATCATACTGGGGGCGGAGAAGCGCGGCATCAGTCCACGGGCCGCGGCGCGCGCCGACGGCCACGTCCTCATCCCGATGCACGGCATGGTTCCGTCGCTGAACGTCTCGGTGGCCGCCGCCGTGATCCTGTTCGAGGCCGAGCGTCAACGCCGCGCGGCGGGTTGTTACGACCGCCCACGGCTTGATCCCGAGTATTACGCGCGCACGCTCTTCGAATGGGGATACCCCGACCTCGCCGCGCAGTGCCGTGCGCAGGGCATCGACTACCCGCCACTCGGACCCGACGGCGAACTCCCGCCCCGGCGCTGACCGCATCGGCAAGGGGCCGCGCGATTGACCGCAGGGGGATCACCGCGAACGACCGGCTATCGTAGGTGTCACAATTTACAATGGGGTCCCGCTTCGCCGCAGTCGACGAGCCGGAGTTCACCCATCCCGGCGTCGGCGGGCCCGCCGGGGTACCCCGGCGAATGGTATCGTTTGGTGAAGTGGGGCATGATGGATCCGGGCCGCATCCATCGTCACGGCACCCCGCGGGCGCGCCGTCTCCACCCTCACAGGGACCGGGAGTGAAGATACCGACCACCGCGCAGGCGTGCAATGCGGGCGTACCGACCCGGCCGGCCGAGCGGATCGATGCCTGATGCCGGGACCCTGCAGCGGCTGATCGAGACCTACGGCTATGCCGCGGTGGTGGTCGGCACGTTCGCGGAAGGCGAGGTGGTGTTGTTGCTCGCCGGATTCGTCGTACACCTCGGCTTCCTGAACTTCCCGGGCGTTGTGGCCGCGGCGTGGATCGGCATTCTGGCCGGCGATCAGGTCTATTTCCTCGCCGGGCGGCTGTATGGGCGCCGGTTGCTTGCGCGCAGTGCGCGTTGGCGGGAGAAGGCCCGCCGCGCCGACGCGCTCATCCAGCGTTTTCAGGCCCGTTTGATCATCGGCTTCCGCTTCCTGTTCGGGTTGCGCATCATCATCCCGTTCATGTTCGGTATGGGGCGGGTATCGGCGGTCCGGTTCGTCCTGCTGAACGGGATCGGTGCGCTGATCTGGACGATCCTCGGCGCCGTGCTCGGCTACCTGTTCGGGGCGGCGGTGGAGACGACGTTGAGCCGGTTGGGGTACGCCGAGTGGATCGCGGCCGGTAGCTTGGCGGGTTTGGTCATCACGTTGCGAGTGGTACTGGTGCTGCGTGCCCGACGGCGCCCGCCCGTGGAACGACCGATCGACAAGCCCGATCACTGAAGAACAGGAGGCGCAAAAATGGATCCGGAGTCATGGCGACAGCGCTGGCGGGAAGGACATACCGGGTTTCATCTGGACCGGGTCAATCCCAATCTGGCCGAGTTCTTCCCGAGACTCGACCCACGCGCGGGCGAGACGGTATTCGTCCCACTGTGCGGCAAGAGCATGGACCTCGAATGGCTCGCCCGGCAGGGGCATTCGGTGATCGGGGTGGAAGTCAGCCCGATCGCCGTCGAATCGTTCTTCACCGAGCAGGACCGGACGCCGGTGCACCGGTCCACGGGGCACGGCGAGCGATGGGAGGATCCCCCGATATCCATCTGGTGCGGCGACTTTTTCGGGCTGCGTGCGCAGGACGTGACGCCGGCGCAGCTGTTCTATGACCGGGCCGCCCTCATCGCACTTCCGCAAGAATTGCGGACGCGCTACGCGGCGAAGCTCGCGGCGCTCCTGCCGAATGCGGCCCGGGGGTTGCTGATCACCTTCGAATATCCGCAGGAGGCCATGGCCGGGCCGCCGTTCTCCGTGAGCGAAGCGGAGGTGACGGCGCTGTACGGGGACGCGTTCGCGATCCGTCGGCTCGCGCGACGCGACGTTCTGGATGAGTACCGGCGCTTCCGGGAACTGGGGCTCGATACGCTCACCGAATCGGTCTACCTGCTGGAACGCGGCGAATACGCCGGCGATTCGGATCGATCGCAGTAAGGCGGAGCGGGGGCGGCGACGTACGCCCCCCCGCCGCGACTTGCGGGCCGCGGCCGGGGTGCCCTACGACCGACGCACCGGCGGGACATCCCTGTCTCCAAGGAGTATGCGCAACGCTACGGCGTACGGCGAATCATTCGTGGCCTGCGATACCGTGCCGGAGCGCGTAATGCATCAGCTCGCCGTTGTGACGCAGATCGAGCTTCCTCAGGACCCGGACCCGATACGTGCTCACGGTGTTCACGCTCAGCGACAGCTTGGATGCGATGTCCGAGACCCGGGATCCCGCCGCGATCATGCGCAGGATCTGGAACTCCCGGTCTGAGAGCCTCTCGTGGGCCGGCTTGTCCGGACGGGCCATGGCGGCGGCCAGACTCTCGGCCACCGCCGGCGAAAGGTAGCGCCCACCCGTCGCCACCTTGCGCACGGCATCCACCAGTTCGGCGGCCACACTGCGCTTGTTCAGGAAACCCGCCGCTCCGGCCTTGAGCACGCGCACCGCGTACTGCTCCTCGGGGTACATGGTAAGGATCAGGACCGGAAGCTTGGGCCACTGCCGGTGGATCTGCTTGAGCAGTTCGACGCCGCTGCGTCCCGGCAGGGACACGTCCAGAACCACTACGTCGAAGGCTTCCGCCTGCAACCGCTCGAGGCAGCTTTCCGCGTCCCCGGCCTCGGCACAGGCCAAGCGATCGTCGGCCGCTTCGAGCGCGCGCATCAGGCCCTGGCGGACCACCGGATGGTCATCGACGATCAGTATTCTCATTGGACCCAACCTCTGCGGAACCGGGCCCATCACCCCAGCGGGAGTGTCACGTGCACCCGCGTTCCGCGCCCCGGGCTCCCTTCGATCTCGAAATCCCCCCCCAACAACTGCATGCGCTCTCGCATTCCCAGGATCCCGTAGGAGTTGGGATCGGCGATCTTATCGGGCGTAATACCGCGCCCGTCGTCGCGCACTTCCAGGGACAGATTCGCATCGATACGCCGCAATACGACTTGCACGCACGAGGCCCCGGCGTATCGGGCCACGTTGGTCAGAGATTCCTGAACGACACGAAACAGCGCGGTAGCCCGTTCAGGCGCAAGCGCGACCTCTTCCTCGGGCACCCGTACCGTACGCGCGATGCCGGTGCGCCTGCCGAATGCCCGGACCTCGGATTCGATCGCCGGCCCCAGCCCCAGATCGTCCAGAACCTGCGGGCGCAGATCGGCGATCAGCCGCGCCATGGAACCCAGGCCCTGTTCGATGAGCCCATTCATCTCCAACAGGCGTTCGCGCGCCGCAGTGTCTTCCGGAGGAAGGATCCGAAGGACCTGGGTGCAATTGAGGCTGAGGGCGGTGAAGACACTGCCGAACTCGTCGTGCAACTCCCGGGCGAGCGCAGTGCGTTCGCGCTCCGCGGCACATTGCACGTGCACCGCGAACTTGCGCAGGAGATCCCCCGAAGCGGCTTCGCCCGGATCGCCCGCCATCGCGGCCGTAACCCCCGGACTCGCGGCGACGAACCACGCCAGCGCCACGCGCAGCAGTCGGCGCAACGACAGCGGTGGAGCCATGACCTGTCCCTGCATCCGCCACCCTCCGGCGGCCCGGGTCCCGCTCGCCGACGCCCCGCCTCCTGCGCCCATGTCGGCACCCGTTGCCCGCGATCAACCCGTATCGTTCATGGAGTCACAGGGAATCTTAGGCGATCCGCGGTACCGGCGCAAAAGCGGGCGCACGCCCCGGATCCCCACGACCCTGCTTGAGCTTGTGCGCACAACCCGCCGGTTCATAAGATCGTCGGAGCCGCCGGGAGTTGCACCGGGTCGGGTTCGTGCCCCCGCATCACCGCGAGTAAGTTTTCAACTTTCTGTAAGATAAGCATTTATCATGCTTCGACGCCATGGCGTGACAGCGACGGGTGTGTCGTACCGATCGGGGTCGGTATGCCCCCGATGATCTTCCTCGCGCCGAATGGGGCGCGGTGGATCCAGCCCGAAGAACGGTCGCGGGGGTGCGACGGGCGGCGTATCCTGGCCCGCATTGCGCCAACGCACCTGTCCGGAAGCCGGAACTCCCGATCCCGCTTCGCGGTCCTATCGAAAATGTGACGGCTCCGGGGAGAGCAACATGCCAACCAGTATACGAACCGAGTCGTCGTGGAATCGGTGTGCGATCGACGTCCCCCCCGCTCCGGGGCTCGGGGGACGCACTCGCCGATTGGCGGCGATCCTGGCGGCCGTCATCGCGTTGATCGCGACCCCCGGCGCCCGCGCGGGCCACACCCCCGATGTCCTGCGCGCGACCCTGAAAAACGGCCTGCGCGTGGTCATCGTCCGCAACCCGCTCGCGCCGGTGGTCACCACCGAACTCAACTATCTCGTCGGATCGAACGAGGCGCCGACCGGCTTCCCCGGCATGGCCCATGCCCAGGAGCACATGATGTTCCGCGGCAGCCCCGGGTTGTCCGCGAACCAGCTCGCCTACATCGGGGCGGCCATGGGCGGGGACTTCGACGCCGACACCCAGCAGACCGTCACCCAATACCTCTTTACCGTGCCGGCCCGCGACCTGCGCGTCGCGCTGCACATCGAGGCGATCCGGATGCGCGGGGTGCTCGACCACGAGGCACTGTGGCGGCGCGAGCGCGGTGCCATCGATCAGGAGGTGGCCCGGGATCTCTCGAGTCCCGACTACCGCCTCTACCGGCGCCTGCTCGCGCGGCTGTTCCGCGGCACCCCCTATGCGCATGACGCGCTCGGGACACGCGCCTCCTTCAAACACACCACCGGGGCGATGCTGCGCAAATTCCACGAGGCGTGGTACGCACCCAACAACGCGATCCTGGTGATCGCGGGCGACGTGCGGCCGGAACGGGCGCTGCGCCGGGTACGCGAGCTGTTCGGCGCGATCCCGCGCCGCAGCCTCCCGCCGCGGCCGGCCATCCACCTGCGCCCGGTCACGCCGGCGACGCTGCACCTGACCACCGACCGAGGCTACGGCCTGGCGGTACTGGCCGTGCGCATGCCGGGCACCGACAGCCCGGACTACGCGGCCGCGCAGGTCCTGGCCGACGTTCTCAACAGCCAACGCGGCAGCCTCTACGCCCTGGTGCCGAAAGGCAAGGCCCTGAGCGCGGGCTACTCGATGAGTGCCTGGCCGGGGGCCGGATTCGGTATCGCCGCACTCGGTTTCCCGCGCGGCGGTAACTCCCGACATGCGGTTGCGAACCTCCGGCACGTCCTGGTCGGGATCGCCAAACACGGCGTACCCGCGGACTTGGTGGCCGCAGCCAAGCGCCGCGAACGGGCGGGGGCGGCGTTCTGGGCGAACTCGATCCCCGAACTGGCGGACACTTGGTCGCAAAGCGTGGCGGTGGAAGGGCGCCGCTCACCGTGGGACGATATCGCAGCGATCGATCGGGTCACACCGCGCGACGTCGACCGTGTGGCGCGCCGCTGGCTGGATCCGCGCCACGCCGTGATCGCGGTCCTCACACCCAAGTCCTCGGGTCGGCCGGTCTCCGGCAAGGGCTATGGCGGCAAGGAATCGTTCGCCCCGCACGCCGTGCGCTCGGTACATCTGCCCGAGTGGGCGCGGCGTGCGCTCAACCGGCTCACCGTACCCCCGTCGGCCTTGCATCCGGTCAGCATGGTGCTGCCCAACGGGCTGCGGCTGATCATACAACGCGAGAGCGTCAGCCCGACCGTGAACGTCTACGGACGCGTGCGCACCAACGCCGACCTGGAAGCGCCCGTGGGTCAGGAGGGGGTCGCGGGCGTGCTCTCCGACCTGTTCGACTACGGCACCACCCATCTGGGCCGCCTGGCCTTCCAGCGGGCGCTGGACGCGATCGCCGCCGGCGAGTCCGCCGGCTACGACTTCTCCCTCCAGGTGCTCGACGATCACTTCGATCGCGGCATGCAGTTGCTGGCCTCCAATCTGCGACACCCGGCGCTCCCGCCCGCCGCCTTCAAGGTGGTGCGCACGCAGCAGGCGGCCGCGGCCGCCGGCGAGCTGCACAGCCCGGCCTACCTTTTCGGACGCGCCTTGCACGCCGCTCTGTATCCGCGCAACGACCCCACGCTCCGGGAGGCCACGCCCGCGACCATCGGATCCCTGACGCTGCGCGACGTGCGGCGTTATTATCGCAAGACCTTCCGGCCCGATCTCACGACCATCGTCGTCATCGGCAAGATCACCCCGCAACGGGCCCGCGCCGTCGTCGACCGGTACTTCGGCTCGTGGAAGGCGCACGGCCCGCGACCCGACACTTGGCTGCCGCCGGTCCCGCCGAACCGCCCGTCGATCACCCGGGTACCGGACGCCGGACGCATCCAGGACCAGGTCACGCTCGCCGAGACCCTGGGCCTGACGCGCACCAATCCGGACTACTACGCCCTGCAACTCGGCAATCACGTGCTCGGCGGCGGCTTCTATGCGACGCGCCTATACCGCGACCTGCGCCAGGAGCGGGGGCTGGTCTACTACGTATCCTCGAATTTCGAGATCAACCGTACCCGGGGCGTCTATGTCGTGTCCTACGGTTGCGATCCGCGCAACGCCGCGCGCGCCCGCGCGATCGTCGTACGCGATCTGAAGCAAATGCAGACCACGCCGGTGGACCCCGCGGAGCTGCACCGGGCCAAGGCCCTGGCACTGCGCGAGATCCCGCTCTCGGAGGCGAGCGTCGGCGATATCGGCGCGGGCCTGCTCGCCCGCGCCGTGGACAAGCTGCCCCTCGACGAACCCACGCGCGCCGCGCGCCGCTATCTCCATCTCAGCGCCGCCCGGATCCGGGCGGCCTACACCCGCTGGCTGCGCCCGGACGATCTGGTGCAGGTCACGCGCGGGCCGCCGCCCCGGTGACCGGCGCCGGAGCGCCGCGGATCCCCTTCGTCCGCGGTTCTTGACCGGCGTCAATGCCGCCCCGCACGCCGATCCCTACAGTAGCCCCCACGGGGCGCGGGGCCTAGGTTGGTCGGTTCGGTTATCGCGCCCGGATTCCCGCCGTCCACCATATCCCCCACGCATTCGAGAAGGGTCGCCATGGCGCACCGAAGCACCGTCATCCTCGACGGCAACGAGGCCGTCGCACGTATCGCCTACCTGACCAACGAGGTCATCGCGATCTATCCGATCACCCCCGCCTCCCCCATGGGCGAGTTGGCCGACGCGTGGGCGACGCAGGGGCGGACCAATCTCTGGGGTGCGGTCCCCGAGATCGTGCAGATGCAAAGCGAGGCGGGAGCGGCCGGCGCAATACACGGCGCGCTGCAGAGCGGCGCGCTGAGCACCACCTTCACCAGTTCCCAGGGCCTGCTCCTGATGCTGCCGAACATGTACAAGATCGCCGGCGAGCTGACGCCGGCGGTCTTCCACGTGGCGGCCCGCTCGCTCGCCACCCACGCCCTGTCGATCTTCTGCGACCACTCCGACGTGATGGCGGCGCGCACCACCGGCTTCGCGATCCTCGCCTCGAACTCCGTCCAGGAGGCCGCCGACCTCGCACTCATCTCGCAGGCCGCCACACTGGAGTCGCGCATCCCCATCGTCCACTTCTTCGACGGCTTCCGCACCTCGCACGAGATCGACGACATCGAGCCCGTGACCGAGGAACTGGCGGCGGAGATGATCGACGCCGCGCGCCTCGCGGAGCACGGCGCCCGTGCGCTGTCCCCGGAGCACCCCGTGCTGCGCGGCAGTTCCCAGAATCCGGACGTGTACTTCCAGAGTCGCGAGCGCGCCAACCCCTATTACCAAGCCATGCCGGGGATCGTCGAGGGGGTGATGGAGCGCTTCGCCGCACGCACCGGGCGCCTATATCGGGCGTTCGACTACGTGGGTGCCCCCGACGCCGAGCGCGTGGTGATCCTGATGGGCTCCGGCGCCGAGACCGTCGAGGAAAGCGTCCGCCACCTCACCGAGCGCGGCGAGCGGGTCGGCGTGATGAAGGTGCGCCTGTACCGGCCGTTCGATGCCGGGCGGTTCCTCACCGCGCTACCGCGGAGCGTGCGCCGCATCGCGGTACTCGACCGCACCAAGGAACCCGGTGCCGACGGCGAGCCCCTCTACAAGGACGTCGCCACAGCGCTCGCCCGCGCATGGGCGCAGGACGGGCCGCGGCCGGAGGAGTTCCCGGTGGTGACGGGCGGGCGCTACGGGCTCTCGTCCAAGGAATTCACCCCCGGCATGGCGAAGGCGGTGTTCGACGAGCTGCGCCGCGAACGCCCGCGCCACCCCTTCACGATCGGGATCCACGACGACGTGAGCCACACCAGCCTCGAGTGGGACGCACGCTTCCGCACCGAGGCCGGCGAGTCCACGACGCACTGCGTCTTCTACGGCCTCGGCTCCGACGGGACCGTCAGCGCGAACAAGAACTCCATCCGGATCATCGGCGGTGCAACCGGGTTGCACGTGCAGGGCTACTTCGTCTACGACTCCAAGAAGGCCGGCGCGGTCACCGTCTCCCACCTGCGCTTCGGCCCGCAACCCATCCGGGCGCCGTATCTGATCGGCACCGACGAGGCGCAGTTCGTCGCCTGTCACCAGGCGCAGTTCCTGAATCGCTACGACGTGCTCGCCCATGCCGCGCCGGGCGGGGTGTTCCTGCTCAACTCACCCGCCGCACCGGACGCCGTATGGGACACCCTGCCGCGCGGGATGCAGCGCCGGATCCTCGACAAACACCTGGAGTTCCACGCCATCGACGCCTACCGCATCGCCGAGGAGAACGGTCTCGGGACGCGCGTCAACACGGTCATGCAGACCTGCTTTTTCGCGATCAGCGGGGTGTTGCCGCGCGACGAGGCGATCGAGGCGATCCGCGATGCCGTACGCAAAACCTATGGAAAGCGCGGACCGGACATCGTCGAAGCCAACCTGCGTGCGATCTCGGCGGCGCTGGGGACCCTGTACCGGGTCGCGGTTCCCGGACGCGTCACCGGCGGTTTCGACCGGCCTGCGCCGCTGCCCGCCGAGGCCCCGGAAGCGGTGCGCCGCCTCACCGGCGAGCTGATCGCCGGGCGCGGCGACGCCCTCCCGGTCAGTGCCCTGCCGGTCGACGGCACCTATCCGCTCGGCACCGCGGCCTGGGAGCGGCGCAACCTGGCCGTCGAGATCCCGGTATGGGAACCGGACCTGTGCACCCATTGCGGCAAGTGCCCGTTCGTGTGTCCGCACGCGGCGATCCGCAGCAAGCTGTTCCCGGCGCAACTCGCCGATTCCGCCCCGGCGGGCTTCAAGCACGTGCCGGTCAAGGGCCGGGACTTCGAGCCCGGATTGCACATCAGCTACCAAGTGGCCCCCGAGGACTGCACCGGCTGCGGCCTGTGCGTCGAGGTCTGCCCGATCCGCGACAAGCGCGATCCCGATCGCAAGGCGCTCAACATGGCGCCGCACGCTCCGCTGCAGGAGGCGGAAATCGCCAACTGGGCATTCTTCCAATCGCTCCCGGAGTACGACCGCAGCCGGTTGCGCCGCGAGACCATCAAGGGCTCCATGGTGCTGCAGCCGCTGTTCGAGTTCTCCAGCGCGTGCATCGGCTGCGGCGAAACCCCCTATCTGCGCCTGGCCACCCAGCTCTTCGGGGACCGCATGGTGGTCGCCAACGCGACCGGATGCTCCTCGATCTACGGCGGAAATCTGCCGACGACGCCGTGGGCCGCCAACGCCGAGGGCCGCGGCCCGGCATGGTCCAACTCGCTGTTCGAGGACAACGCGGAGTTCGGGCTGGGGATGCGCATCGCGATCGACCAGCAGGCCCGCCAGGCGCGCGTCCTGCTCGAGGCGCTGCGCCCGGCGATCGGCGACGGGCCGGCCGACGCCCTGGTCGGCGCCGACCAATCCACCGAGGCCGGCATCCATGAACAGCGCGAGCGGGTCGCGCAACTGCGCGCGCGGCTGCGCGACCTGGACGACCCCGCCGCGCGACGGCTCGAATCGCTTGCCGAGTTCCTGATCCGGCGCAGCGTGTGGATCATCGGAGGCGACGGCTGGGCCTACGACATCGGCTTCGGGGGGGTCGACCAGGTGCTCGCCTCGGACCGCGACGTGAATATTCTGGTGCTGGACACCGAGGTCTATTCGAATACCGGCGGCCAGACATCGAAGGCCACGCCGCGCGGGGCGGTCGCGAAGTTCTCCGCGGCCGGGAAACCGGGCGCCAAGAAGGACCTCGCCCGCATCGCCATGGACTACGGCAACGCGTACGTGGCGCAAGTGGCGTTCGGCGCCAAGGACGTGCAGACGCTGCGCGCGCTCCTGGAGGCGGAATCCTATCCGGGGCCGTCGCTGATCATCGCCTACAGCCCGTGCATCGCACACGGCGTGGACCTGGCGAACAACCTGCGCCAACAGACGCTGGCGGTGAAGAGCGGACATTGGCCGCTGTTGCGCTATGACCCGCGACGCACCGTGCAGGGAAAGAATCCGCTGCGCCTCGACTACGCCCGCCCGTCGATCCCCTACCGGGACTTCGCCTTGACGGAGGCACGCTTCAGCCTGCTGCGGCGGACGAACCCCGAAAATGCCGAGCGACTTCTGCGCGCCGCACAGGAAGACGCCGACGCGCGTTTCCGGCGCTATGCGCGCGACGCAGGCGTGGATCAGCCGCCCGAACACCCGAAGGACTGAAACGGCCGATCCGCGCACGGGGTTATTTCATGGCTTTCCCCTGATCCAGAATCAGGTGGAACAGGCGCGACTTATCGGTTTGCGCCTCCACCGGGCAGCCTTTGCAGCCCCGGGAAGTAGGCTTGTTCCTGCATCCGAAACACTGCTCGACGAGTTGCAGGGCGGCGGAGATCTGCCGTAGCGCATCCTGACATTCCCGTTCCTTCTCTTCCACGTCCAGACGGAGTTCGTTCAACAACGCGAAGACCTTGCGGCTGGCCTCGTCTCCGCTTCGGCTTTCAGGTCGGGCAACGGCCAGTTCGCGCACGGTACGCAAGGGCACATCGAGACGCACCAGATGTTGAATGACACGCAGACGCGCAATATCCTCCGGCGAATAGAGCCGCGTCCCCTTGGCGGTCCGGAACGGCGTCAACATGCCCTGTTCCTCGTAGAACCGCAAGGTTCGGGGAGTCGTATCCAGCAGCCCGGCGACCTCGCCGATCTTATAGTCGGGCCCGTTCCGATCGGCGGCGCTGATTTCCCGTCTTCCCGGCATGTGCGTCCCTCTACAGCCCGACGAGCTGTGCTTCATGTCCGAGTTCCCTCACCTTTTCCAGCAACTGCACCGCTTTTACAGCACGCTGATCATAGGCCACCATGACCAGATGATCCTTCTCCGGGGTGAACCGTGTTTCGGAAACCCCCTCGATCTGATTCAGCTTATGAATCACATGCCGGGCGGCCGATTCGTCAAGGGCGCCGTTGGTATGGATCAGGACCGCGGCGTGCTGCGGACCCGATTTCTCCGGATCGATTTCTGCAAATGCTCTGGTGTCCGGTTCTTTTCCACGTACGGGCAGTTTCATGATATTCATGGTGTCACCCGACTGTTTATGACCTCGGTGGAGGTAAGCCCCCGGCCGCGCCGGGGGTGATTCGACTGAAGGATCAGATGAACAGGGTTACGTCGCTCTTTTGTGCGACCGGCAGAAAACTGGCCGCACCCGCGTAGTCCGCCACCTCGGGAATGAACTCATCCCGACTGTAACCGAACACGTCCACCGTCATCTGGCAGGCGATCATCTTCACGCCCGCCTCCAGGCATAACCGACGCAATTCCTCGACCGTGGCCACCCCCTTGTTCTTGAAAGTCTTCTTCATCAGGGCCGTGGCCAGCTTTTCAAAGCCGGGGACATTAGCCATGATCAGGTTCGGTATCGGCCACTCGATGTTCTGGAACCACCGGGGACCGAA
>VAPE01013683.1_pt1 | contig 36509 bp, 23 predicted proteins | sample 3393911 | NCBI WGS metagenome assembly VAPE01 (sample SAMN08290436, study PRJNA428436) | hydrothermal vent metagenome | isolation source: Deep-sea hydrothermal vent chimney | place: Atlantic Ocean: South-mid Altantic Ridge
CAGCGCGTTGCCGCACTTGATCTTGTGGTCGAGGAAGGAGAAGGGCAGCGTGCGGTCCATGGTCTCGATCCACAGCGCCAGGCGGCACAGCTCGACGGCCAGCGGGTCGAGGTCCACCCCGTAGATGCAGCGTTCCACCACGTGGCGGCGCAGCACCGCCTTGAGGCGCGGCTCGAAGAGCGCGTCGTCGGGGCGGCAGGGCAAGAACTCCTCGCAGAGCCGTTCCTCGGCTCCTTCTGCTTGGCCCGGTCCCGTCAGGAGCGCCACCAGGGAACGGTCGCCTTGCTCGCGGATGCGACCGTGATAGTGGAGCGAGGCGTAGAGGACATCGGTCAAGAAACGCAGCGCCGCTACCGGGAAGGTTCCCGAGCCGCAGGCGGGGTCCACCACCTTGAGGGCGAGGATCTGCTCGGGTTTCTTGGGCGTCCACTGCGCGGGCGGGGCGCCGCGGTCGAGGGTGCCGTCGGGACCGGTGGGTGGATTCCAGGCCAACGGGCGCAGGGTGCGCTGCACGGTGGGCACGGCCAGGCCGGGGCGGGTGTAGAAGGTGCCCGAGCCCTTGCGCGTGCCGCCCCAGCGCACCAGGTACCATTCGCCGGGGAGAACGACGCGGGTCACGAGCTGGCGGGCCTTGCGGACGATGGTTTGCTCGAAGACGAGTCTCTTCTCCGGCGTCATGGAGCCGCGGGGTTTTTTCGCGAGCTTCCCGACCTCGACCGCGCGGCGCGCCCAGGTCTCGGCCCGGGTGCGCGTGGTGTGGCGCTCGTCTTCCGCCTCTTCCTCTGCTCCATCCCTATCCGCTTCGGGCTCGTCTTCGACGGACGCTTGGTCTTCTTCACTGTCTTCGGAGACGGGGCCTCCGGCCTCGCTTATCGCCTCGCCCGGCTTCTCTACCCCTTCCCCGGCATCCACCTCGTCGCCGCTACTCGCGACCTTCATCTCCTCGAGCAGGTCCTTGAGCGCCTTGTCGTCCATCGCTTCGAGGCGCGAGAGCGGCAGGGCCGGCTGGTCGCCCACGGCGAGGAAGATCACCGGGTCTCCGGCGGGCGCGGTCTTGAGTTCGAAGTCGAGCAGGCCCTCGTACAGGATGCCGATGTATTCGCTCGACAGATCGGAGAAATCCACCGGGGCGGGCACCCAAGTGCCGGCGCGGCCCTGGCGCAGCTTGACCTGGGTCCGGGTCATGCGATCGAGAATCTTGTGGACGTCCCGGTCGGGCAGGACTTCGGGCTCGAAGCAGGCGTTCTCGAAAACGGCGAGTGCCCGGATAAGGCCGTCGGGGGGTGCCACATCGCCCGGGGCGAAGAGTTCGCCGCCGTAGGCCGGGACCGGCAGGCTCGGGTGGTATGAACCCTGGTGGACCAAGCGGAACAGCGCCAGGATCCGCGGCCAGGCGCCCCACGAGCGGGCCAGGCGCCCGCCGCCGCGCGCCGCTGTCTTCTCGAGTTCTTCAAGCAGGCCGCCGAGCCCGTAGGCGTCGTGGTAAAGGGTGTTGTCACGCGGCAAAAGCTCGCGTGACTCGGCGAAAAGCACCACCACCAGGCGCATCACCACGCGCACCGCGGCGCGGTAGATGTCCGCGGGCTCGACATCGGCGCACTGCGCCTTCAGCGTCTCGCCGTGGCCCTGGACGAGGATCTCGACCGCCTCGCGCACCCGCTCGCCGAGCACTTGGGAGAGTTCGGCCTGACCCTTGCGGCTGTCGAGCACGGATTGCAGGAGCGGTGCGGGGCGGCCTTCCTCTTTGGGTATCCACAGGGCGGGCTGCAGGAGGGTGCGCAGGGCGCTGACCTGCGGCGACAGCTCGCCTTCTTCAAGCCAGAGGTCGAGGTCCCATTCGCAAAAGGCGTCGAAGTCGAGCCCGGCGAAGACCAACCGCCACTGGCGAGCGTTGGTGATGAGCGCGAGTTGCTCGTTTCCGCCCCGCAACCACTGGAGCACCTGGCTCGTGACCTTGCGGCTGCGGCCAATGCCGACGCGCTTCTCACGGTCGATAAAGACCGGAAGCAGGCCGCCGCGCGGACCCTGCCAGAGATGGCGGGGCTTGACCGTCTCGCCGGTAATGGTGACGCGACCCCACTCGGCGGGGACCTGGGGGCCGCGCTGCCACCGGCCCGTGGGCTCGGTAAAGCCGCACACTTGTTGCAACACGAAGGAGATGAAGACGGAGAGGTCAGCCGACTTGTCGGCACCGGCGTCGAGGATCGCGGCGGCGCGCTTGCGCAGGTCGCGCTGGTAGAAGGCGGCGAGCGGCTCAGGCGCAAACGCCGCCACCTCGCGCAGGCGCGGCGCGTCGAGGAGCAGGCCCCCGTGGCGCAAGCGGTCCCAGCCATGAAGTTCGGCGCACTTCATCCCTCACCTCCCCGGCGCTGGGGCAGGCGAACCTCGATACAGACGGGGAAGACCTGCGCCTCGCCCGACATCGCGTGCCGCTTGGGAAGCAGGTACTTGAGAATCCGTTTCCGCTCCTTGTCGAGCTGCTCGCGCACCTCTTCATAGTGGCGCGTGCGGCGGTTGATCTCCTCGCGTTTTTCCTCGATGGAGCGGGCGATCCGTTCGAGACATTCCGCTTCTTCGAAGAGCTGACCCTGGGCGCGCTCGATCTCGAGTTTTCCGATCTCGCGCTCCAGCTTGGCCAGGGTGTTCTCGGTGATGAGGCTGGAGATCTCACCGCGGCGGCTGCGGTAGCGTTCATCCTCCCGTTCGCGGGCCCGCTCGCCGTCGAGCTGGAGTTGTGCGCGGAGGTCGGCGGTGAGCTGCTCTGCGTGGCTTCGCAAGAAGCGCTTGAGCTCGGGCTCGAGGTCTTCGAGCAGATCCCGGGCGCGCTCATGGTGGGTTGCGTCGTCCGTGCGGAGCGCGCCGCGCAGCTCCAGCGCCGGCCGGTGGGCAAGCACCTCGCCCAGGCTATCGCCCCGCACCGGGAAGGCCAGGGTCCGCACCCAATGGTGGAAGGACTCGCGCAGGTCGTTGACCGCCAACTCCTCGATCGAGAGCAAAACCATGGCCCGTGCGCCTTCGGGAACGCCGCCCAGCCGCACGGACCAGCGGGACACCGAGTCGCCCGTGCCCGGGAAGCGACGGCGGGTGAGCGAGGAGAGTGCCTTCTGGAGCATCGGGTGCGAGAGGTGCATGAGCAGCACATCCGGGCGTGGCGAGAAGATCTCACGGCCGCCCACGTCCTCCAGGAAAGGCTCCGGTCCGAAGGCGAGGCGCGCAACGGGGCCGTGACGGTCCTTGCCGCCGGACACGCGCAGCGAGTCGTCGATCACCTCGCTCCAGCCCGGGAGCCCGGGATGAATTACGCGGTAAATCTTTTGTTCTTCGGTGCCATCGAGCTGGGGGCGGCCGCCCCGGATCGCCATGGCGGCCTCCAGGGTATCGCGCAGGGCGTGGGAGTCGAGGTCCAGCTCGGCGGCGGTGGCCTCGAGGTCGTGCGCCACCCCGTTTCCGTCGTCGCCCGTGCCGGCACTGTCGTCCGCCGCGATGGCGGCCCGACCGCGGACGGCCGCCACTCGGTGGTCGAGGTCGCGCTGCACCGTCTCAAGCGACTCGCCTTGCACCAATCGCCGGTGCGCCGCCTCGTCGAAGAGTTCGTTGACGGAGCCCAGGTCTTCGCGAATCTCGTCGGCCTTGGCGATCACGTGAGCGAGGAATTTGAGGTCGTCGTCCTGGTCACTCACGAAGTGGTAGACCGTCACGTCGCGGGCTTGGCCGTGGCGGTCGAGCCGGCCGTTGCGTTGCTCGAGCTTCGAGGGGTTCCAGGGGCAGTCGTAGTGCAGGAGATAGCGGGCGGTGCGCTGGAGGTTCAGGCCCTCGGCCGCCGCATCGGTGGCGAGCAGCAGCCGGACGGGATGGGCCGGATCGTTGAAGGCGCGTTTCACGCGGTCGCGTTCCATTTCGTCCATGCCGCCGAAGAGGGTGAGGATACGCTCATCCTCGTAGCGCTCGCGCAGGCGGCGGACGAGGTAGTCGAGCGTCGTCTTGTACTCGGTGAAGACGATCAGGCGCTCGTCGTGCTTCCAGTTCGGGTCGTCGCGCAGCAGGTCTTCGATCCGGCCGATCAACGCCTCGAGGCGTGCGTCCCTGGCAGGATCCTGCTCGACCAGGTCATTGCCCGCGAGGTCGAACCCGAGCCGGGCCACGGCACCGTCGATGGCAGCGATCTCCTCCCTCAGATCCCCGGCCACGGACTGGAGCCAGGCGCCGACCACGCCCGCAGCGGTCTCCTCGCGCTTTTGCGTCTCCCGGTCATCGCCGGTGTCCTGTTGCACGCTGCGTTCGGCGGCAGCCATGTCGGCGTCGCTCGCCGCCTCGGCTTCGGCGAGCCCCTCCTTGCTGCGCCGCCAGGATTCGGCAAAGGCGCTCGGGCAACTGAGCAGGCGCTTTCCGAGGATCTCGATGGCGAAGCTCCCGGAGCGCCGTCGTCGTGCTCCCTTCGCGATGAGCGTCTTCACCGCCTTGCGAAAGGCGTTGAACGCGGCTCCGAGCGCCGCCTCTTCTGGGGAAAGCGCAAGCAGCAAGGCGTGCGGCGGCCGGCGTGTGCAGAACTTGGGCGGGTCCGTCCGCGCGTTGATCTCGTGCTTGAGCCGTCGTATCACGATCTGCTGCATGCGCTCCTTCTCGGCCGGCTTGATCTCGTTCGTCTGGCTGAAACGCACCGGGTCGAGAATCTCGAGCAGTCCGGTGAAACAGCGAGTATGGCCGTTGTGGGGCGTGGCGCTGAGGAAGAGCCGGTGCTCGAACTGGGGAGCCAGACGCCGCAACATGCGGCAGAGATCGCTGTCGTCGCCGAAGGCCGAGGGCATCAGGTTATGGCACTCGTCGACGATCAGGAGGTCCCAGGGAAGGTGGGGAGAGCCTTCCGGCGTGCGGCAGGCCGATAAGAACTGCTCGAGTACGTCTTCCTGCCGCAGGTAGTGGTAGGAGCTAATGATCCGGCTGAAGGAGCGCCACGGGTTGGTATCCATGCCGAGGCGTTTACGTAGCCGGTGCGTTTCATTGCGGTTCACCAGGTCGAACGGCAGCGAGAACTTCTCCCACATCTCGTCGCGCCACTGCAGGCGCAGCGAGGCCGGCGTGAGGATGAGGACCCGCTGCACGCGCCGGCGCAGGAGCAGCTCGCTCAGAATCAGCCCCGCCTCGATCGTCTTGCCCAGACCGACGTCGTCGGCGATAAGGAGATTGACCCGTGGCATACGCAATGCCTTGAGAAGCGGCACGAGCTGATAGTCCTCGACCTGCACGGCTCCGTGGAAGGGGCTCGATATCGGCAGGCGCCCGACCGGGCCGTCGGGGTCGAGGTACGGTCTGGCTGCCGTCCAGCGGGCGGCGCGAAGCAGGGCGTCGAAGTCCCCACCGGTCATGGAATCCGATGCGGCGACATTGGGCAGCGCGACCGGCTCAAGCAGTTGGCGGTGGGGCTCAAGTTCCCAGAGGAGCTGCTCTTCGTGGGGCAATTGGTCGTCTTTGTACTCGAGGTGGACGAGGTGCAAACGACCAGAGTCCCCGTCGAAAGGCTCCACAGCCGAGACGACGCCACGCCGGTTCCGGACCGTAGCGAACATGCCTACACGCGGAATCGCGACTCCAATGGCCACTGCTCAGAAGCTCCCTTGCGAATCCGGATGGTTCACGCCGCGCTGTGAATTCGATGGCGAGCGCATATTAACATGTTGAGATATCGTGGTGTTTATGGTGTCCAACAATGAGGATATTGCGAAAGGCGATGATGCGCCGGTAATCGCTGATGCATGCGGCCAGCTCGGCGTCGCGCTTGGCCAATTGCGCCAGGGCCTCGCCGATGATCTCGAACTGGCGTTCGACGGCGGCACGCAACATGGGCTCGCGGGCGTAGTCCGCGAAGGTCTTCGCCGCAGTGAAGTCCGCCAGCGCGGTCGCGGCCCGCTGGATGTCGTGCAGGTATTTCCGGGCTTCAAGCCGCATAGAGGAGTGTTTTCGTCTGGTCGACGGAGCGTCGGAAGTCGGGGTTCTTGATGGCCGAGGCCACGACCAAGTCCGCGGGGGCGTCGAAAAGTCGCTCCATCGCCTCGAGCAGGCCGAAGTAGGTATCGGCATAGGTGCCTACGGGCAGCGGCTCGAACTCGACCAGAAAATCGAGGTCGCTCTCTCCTGGCCGAAACCCACCCGCGGCGGCCGAGCCGAACAACTCCAGTCTCCCGTCTGTCTCCGCGACCTCGGCGCGGGGGCTGCGCACAATCATACCCCGTAGTCCGTGTGACCCCTACCCCAGCTTTCATGCCAAGTCCTCGGGCCGAGGATGGTAGTAGCGCCGGAGCATCCGGAGGTCCTTGTGGTCCGTGATCGCAGATCGACTTCCGTGTCGAGTTCGGGCATCGGCTGCTCGTCGAGCGCCTGCCCCTACATGAAGCGGCGGAGTTCCTCGACGAAGCAGAATCGTGGATGCAACAAACAGATCACGGGGACGACGATGCACGCCGCCCCGACCTTAATCCGCCCCGTTCTCCCCTTCGATCGCCCGCTCGACCAGCAGTGCCAGATGCCGCTCGTGCAGGTTCCTGTAGGCCGGGCTCTGAAGATTTCCGTCCCGCGCCATCTCAACGTGCATCGCCTCATGGGCCTCACCCAGCGGGGTGGCTTCCAGCCCCTGCTCGCGCAGATAGCGGCTCTCGGCGCACGGTCGGGCGGCGAGCTGACGGAGGATTTCCGGCCAAGCGGACACCGCCGCGAGGCGTTGTTCCCAACGGATCGATTCCGCCAGGACTCCAAGAGCAGTGTGAGAACGCTCCGGGTCGCTCGCAAGCGGCAAGCGTGTCCCGGCCCAGGCGAGGAGATCCCCGGCGGCAAGCGGGCGGGCGATCGCATAGCCTTGGCCGAGATCGGCCCCGAGGATCGCCGCCGCCTCGATGAGCCCCAGGCTTTCCAACCCCTCGATCACCACCCGCGCGCCCGCCTCTTGGGCGAGGTCGGTCAGGCGCGCAATGAACCTGAGTACCCGCAATGGATCGGCCGCGACCCCGCGCACCAACCCCCGGTCGATCTTGATCTCCTCGAAGCAGATCTGGCGCAGACGGACCAAGCTCGAGTGACCACTGCCCAGATCGTCCTGAGCGAACTGCACCCCCAGTTCGCGCCACGGCGCGAGCATCGACCCAACGGAGGCGGACTGCTGCAGCTCTTCGGTTTCCAGGATCTCCACCGAGAGGTGACGCCCCGCGGGCAGGGGGTGAGCGGCAAGCGCCTGTCGAGTCGCCTCGAGGTAGCGCGGTTCGTTCAACCCTCGCGGTGGCAGATTGAGGCTCACGTCGACTACGAGGCCCCGCGCCCGCCATGAGCCGAGGGCTTGAAGGGCTTGGTCGAGGCCGAGCCGATACAGGGCGTAGAGGTCCTCGTGGCCGAAGGCGGGCAGAAACCGGTCCGGGGCAAACCATGTCTCGTCCTCGTGCAGCCGGGCAAGCGCTTCGACCTTGACCAACTCCCCACGCTTGAGATCCACCACCGGCTGATAGAACATCTCGAGCCCCCCCGCGGCGAGGAGGTGCCGATATCGTCGCCGCTCGGGCGCGGCCTGCACCCGGGGGGCTTGGCGCAATCGCTCGAGGCCGAGCGAGAGCACCCGCTGCAGGTGCTCGAGCAGCGCCCGTTGCGCCGAACCGGTATAGCCCCCGGGATAGGGCGAAAAGATCAGGAGCAGCGCCACCGGTGAGCCCTCGATGCGAAGCGGCACCACCGCCGAGGAGCGGATGCCCAAAGCCAAAGCCAACTCCCGCCAGGGGGCAACGCGAGGATCGGTGGCGTAATGCAACACATGCTGGATCTTGCCGCTGCGCCAAGCCTCATTGCTTGTGCCCTGGCCTTCGGTGGTCTCGGGATCGATGTGGATAGACCGGGTCTTGCCCACCTTGAGCCGTTCGAGATAGCGCCGGAAGGGCTCGCCCGCGACCGCCTCGTACTGCAGCACCCCCTCGGCGTCGGGTCGGGCGATGGTGGCCGCCGCGACCTGCTCGAGCCCGAGCAGGGCAAGGACCGCCCCCTCGATCAGGTCGGTGTATTGCTCGGCGTGCCAGGCAAGATCCTCGATCGCGCCGCGGACTTGGTCGAGGGATCGGTCGACCTCGGCGTAGCCTTCGAGTTCGAATTCGACCTCCAGGGCCATGCGCCGGGCGAGCACCGGCTGCGCGAAACGCAGCCGTAACGGCTCGCGCGCGAACACGCTTGGCAAAGTGTCCATCCACAGCCCGTAGCTCTGAATCAACCAGGGACGATCCACGCCCACAGCGGCATGGATCCGCCCGAGGCGTCGGGCGGCCTCGCGGTGGGCCGACTCCTCGAGCAGGGGGTCGGTGATGAAATTGAGATGCTCGCACTGCCTGGCCTTGAGGCGGCCGAGATCCTCCGGGGGGAGCGCATCGAGAATCATCGCCGTCCCCGGCTCGCAGGCAAGCCCGGCGTAGAAGAGCCCGATAAAACGCTCGGTCACGGCACCGAGCAGGGCGCGCAACGAGACGAGGCACCGCGCCGCTCCTGACCCGTAGGCGGGCACGGTCTCCACATTTGAACCCACCCCCCACTCCACCCGCTCCGGCTTCTCCACATCACCGGCCAGCATCCACCACCGCGTCCGCCTCCCCTTGTGGGCCTTGGCCCGGTACAGGGCTTGGTCGGACAGACGCAGAAGTCCGTCGGGCGTTGCTCCTCCCTTGGCCAGAGGGTAGAACGCAAGCCCCAGACTGGCCCGGATCTGAACCCGCTCCCCGTTCTCCAGGGTGATCGGGGCCATGATGGCGACATGGACACGTTCCAGGATTTGCTCCAGGTCGTCCATGCGCTCGATGCCCTCCAGGAGCAGCACAAACTCATCGCCGCCCAGTCGAATGACGGAGTCGGTTTCCCGCGTCGCCCCTTGCAAGCGATGGGCGATCTCGCGGAGTACCCGGTCGCCCGCCACATGGCCATGGGCGTCGTTGACGGACTTGAAGCCGTCCAGATCCATCATGCAGACGGCGAGCAGACGCTGATCCCGCCGAGTGCGGGCCATGGCCTCCGGCAACTTTTGCAGGAGGGCGGAACGGTTGGGCAGGCCGGTCAAGGTGTCGGACAGCACCATCCAAGCCAGCCGTCGATTGGCTCGCAGCAGCTCCGATTGAATCCGTATGGCATGGTAAAAGATCACCCCAAAAATCAGAGTGCCGGCAACGAGATTGTTGAGTTTGGAAACGTACAAACCCACGCTGAAAAGCTTGCCCCCCAGAACAAACAGCACAATATCGATCGCTACACCCAAGGCCACTGCGGCCATCCAGATGGAAAGGACCGTCTTGCGCTTGGTTGTCAAAAGCAGCAAACAAGCTGCGATCATCCCCACTAGTTGGACACCGTTCGTCAGCAGATCGGGGAATGTAATGAAATCGGTTCCATGAAGGATCGGAGGCAATGGAAACGGGCGGATAGCGAGATAGATCAGCACTACGATCAGTGCCAATCCACTACCGCCGACTATCCAGCGGGCGCGTCTCGCAAACCAACTCTGGTCGGTCAGTGCGTCGCTGCGAACATTCAGAAGGGCATACGCCAGGACGCTCAACACGAACACCCCATGCCAGAGCCGGAACAACCACAAACGGGTGGCCGTGCCATGAACGAACAGCAGATCGATCAAGATAACCAAGCCGCCCAGCAGATAGCCGAAGCCCAGCACCAGCCCCGCATCGTGGCGCAGGAGGAACGCCTGGGTAATCAGTAATCCCCCGGTGGTGATTTCCGCGAAGGTCGCAATGCCGGCACCGGCATACAACAGATTGGAGGCCGGCCACTGAACGCCGGCAAACGGAAGCGCGGCCAGAAACCCCAACAGCAACAGCACCATGACGAACTTGCTGACGCGGGTTTCGGCGCGCGAGGGAACCGCCTGCAACAAATTGATGCCGTTGAGCATCGGCCCGGGTTGTTCCTTTGCCAAGCGTTCGAGCCGGGCTTCCTGTCCGCCTGCTTCACAAACCAAACGATCCACCCGCAAGCTCCTAAAATCAGGCGGGAATGAGAAATATAAAAGGGGTTCCCCCCGCTTATCGGACGTGATGCACCTTTTCTTGAGCAGAAAACCGTTTCCGGACGCCGAATCGGATTGACCCGACTGCGGAACCCGTGTGACGGACGGCCCGGACAGAGGGGCATTCCACCCCGAAGATCGCGGATGCCAAACAGCCGATGCAGGATGCAGCAGGTACGGGCCCTATGGGGCCGCGCAGTATTCGCATCGGTCTCGTTCCGCGACCGCCGAGGCGCGCTCGCGACGGGTGCCGATGGAGAATGCAGCCTAACGCGCCCCCTTTCCGAACAGCACCACCTCGGCGGTCTGCAGCAGGATCAGGATGTCCAACAGCAGGCTGTGGTTCTTGACGTAGTAGAGATCGTACTGAAGCTTCTCGATGGCGGCCTGCTCCGATGCCCCGTAGGGGAAGCAGAGCTGGGCCCAGCCGGTGATGCCCGGTTTCACCCGGTGGCGCTCGGCATAGTACGGCAGCCGGTCGGTGAAATCGGCGACGAACTCCGGGCGCTCGGGGCGCGGGCCGACGAAGCTCATGTCGCCGCGCAGGACATTGAGGATCTGGGGCAGTTCATCGATGCGATAGTGGCGCAGTATCGCGCCCACGCGCGTAATACGCGGGTCGTCGTGCTCGGCCCATTGTGCGTGCCCGTCGGCCTCGGCATCGACGCGCATGCTGCGGAGTTTGAGCACCTGGAAGGGGCGTCCTCGCTGACCGACACGGACTTGACGGTAGAACACCGGCCCGCGGCCGCGCCCCTCGACGAGGATCGCGGCGGCGGCCATGAGCACCACCGGCCAGGTCACGGCCAGCAGGAAGCCGCTTGCCGCCACGTCGAACAGCCGCTTGGAGATCTCTCGCACGGCGCTCTGTTGGAAACCATCCGAGAACACCAGCCAACTCGGATTGAGCAGATCGACACGCACCTTGCCGGTCTCGCGTTCGAAGAACGTGAGCACGTCGACCACGTCGATTCCGCTCAGGCGACAATCGAGGAGTTCATGCAGGGGAAACCCCCGACGCCGGTCGTTCACCGCCACCACGATCTCGTCGACGCGGTGCCGGGCGGCGAACTCGACGAGCGGCACCTCCGGATAGAAGACGCGCTCGGGCGGTACGACATCCTCCTCGCCTTCCACATGCACGAAGCCCACGATCTGGAATCCGCGCTGATCCGCGCGACGGCGCAGGCGGGTGATCGAATTCGCCTTGGTACCCGCCCCGAGTACCAATACCCGCCTGCGAAGGGCGACGGGGTCGAGCAGCAAGGGGAAGAACAGACCGCGGATGACGAGGATGCCGGCCAGTGAGACCGCGACGGAGAGGGCCAGGGCGCCGCGTCCGAGGAAGAACGAGGGAAACACGTAGAACAGGACGACCAACTCGATGATGCCCAGGGCGAAGCCGGCCAGCACCCGCAGCAGCACGCCGAGCAGTCCTTCCCGGTGGCGTGTGTGGTAGAGGCCCACCGCCGCGAGACTCAGCACCATTACCAGGGAATACGCCGCGGCACGTGGGGGCAGGGCCCCCACGCTGGCCTGGATCTCACCGAGGTTCGGAAAGAAACGCGCGTAGGCGCCGATGTAGACGGAGGCGGCGAACACCACCGCCTCGACCAGCATCAACACCAGGATCGGCACCCGGACATAGTGCCGGAACAGCCGGACGGTCCCCACGTTCTTCTCGCCTTCTCGCTGTCGTCCGGCCCCACGCGGAACCGGCGCGCGGCGCGCCGCTAATGCCCGTCAGTGCATCGTACTATAACGGCCGATGTCCCGCATGTGACAACGCAACAGACGTGCCGGACCTCATGGATATTCCGAATGGACGACGGGCGCCACTCGCGAAGGGACCTGGAGTCGGGTAACATGCATTTTTTACGATGCATTCGGCATCCGGCACGGTCCCTCCGACCCGGCCCCGGCGGACGGTACGTGCGTGGCGGGCCCGGACAGGGCGCTCGACGACAAGCGAGAATGAGATCCTCACCATGATGAACGTTCAGGACGCCCGAATCGGAGTAATCGGCCTGGGTTACGTAGGCCTGCCGCTGGCGGTCGAATTCGCCCACCACTTCCCCACGCTCGGTTTCGACGTCAAGGCCGAGCGGGTCGCGGAATTGAAGGCCGGCCGCGACCGGACGCTCGAGGTCACCCCCGAAGAACTCGCGCAGGCCGACGGTCTCTCGCTCACCGTAGCACCGGCCGATCTCGCGCCGTGCAACGTCTACATAGTGACGGTCCCGACGCCCATCGACCGGCACAAGCGCCCGAATCTGCAACCGCTCGAAGCCGCGAGCCGCACGGTGGGCGGAGTGCTGTCGCCGGGCGACGTGGTGATCTTCGAGTCCACGGTCTATCCGGGCGCCACCGAGGAGGTGTGCGTGCCGATCCTGGAGGCGGAATCGGGCCTGACCTACAACCGCGACTTCTTCGCCGGTTACAGTCCCGAGCGCATCAATCCGGGGGACAAGGAACATCGGGTGACCTCCATCCGCAAGGTGACCTCGGGCTCGACGCCCGAGGCGGCCGATTTCGTCGACGGCCTCTATCGTCGGGTGATCACCGCCGGCACGCATCGCGCGAGCAGCCTCCGCGTCGCGGAGGCCGCGAAGGTCATCGAGAATACCCAGCGCGACGTGAACATCGCGCTCATCAACGAACTCTCGCTGCTCTTCAACCGCCTCGGAATCGACACCATCGAGGTCCTGGAAGCGGCCGGGACCAAGTGGAATTTCCTGCCCTTCCGCCCCGGCCTGGTCGGGGGACACTGCATCGGCGTGGACCCCTATTACCTGACCCACAAGGCCCAGGAGATCGGCTATCACCCCGAGATAATCCTCGCCGGCCGACGAATCAACGACGCGATGGGCGCCCACGTCGCCGAGCGAGTGCTCAAGATGCTCACGCAGCGACGCGTCCAGATGGTGGGCGCGCGTATCCTGATCCTCGGGGTCACCTTCAAGGAGGACTGCCCCGACCTGCGTAATACCCGCGTCACCGACATCGTGAACGAGTTGCGCAGTTATCACGCCGCCGTCGAGGTCCACGACCCCTGGGCGGACCCGGAAGAGTCGCGTCGCGAATACGGAATCGAACTGATCCGCGATCCGGAGCCCGGGGCCTACGACGCCGTCGTGCTCGCGGTGGGCCACCGGCAGTTCCGCGAGTGGGGCGCGGAGCGAATCCGCGCGCTCGGAGGGCCCGAGATGGTCCTGTTCGATGTAAAAAGCATCCTGCCCAAAGAGGCGGTGGATGCGCGGCTTTGACGAACCGGCCCGGCGGGCCGGTTGGGAGATCGCATGCGGGTACTGGTAACCGGATCGGCGGGCTTCATCGGCTCCGCCCTGTCGCTGCGCCTGCTCGAACGGGGCGACGAGGTCATCGGCCTCGACAACCTGAACGACTACTACGACGTGGCACTGAAGCAGGCGCGCCTCGCCCGTAACCAGGCCCATCGCGGATACACCGAATTGCGCATCGATCTCGAAGATCGCGGCGGCGTGGCCGAGGCGTTCTCGCGCCTGCGGCCCGAACGGGTGGTGAACCTCGCCGCCCAGGCGGGCGTGCGCTATTCGATCGAGAACCCGCTCGCCTACGCCGACACCAACCTGATCGGCTTTCTCAACGTCCTGGAGGGCTGCCGGCACAACGGCGTCGAACACCTCGTCTACGCATCCAGCAGTTCCGTGTACGGGTCCAACACGCGGATGCCGTTCTCGGTACACGACAACGTCGATCACCCGGTCAGCCTGTATGCCGCCACCAAGAAGGCCAACGAACTGATGGCGCACGCCTACAGCCATCTGTACGGATTTCCGACCACCGGGTTGCGCTTCTTCACCGTCTATGGCCCCTGGGGCCGCCCCGACATGGCACTGTTCCTGTTCACGCGCAAGATCCTCGCCGGAGAGCCGATCGAGGTGTTCAACTACGGCCGGCATCGGCGCGACTTCACCTATATCGACGATATCGTGGAAGGCGTGATCCGCGTCCTGGACCGCGTCCCCGCGCCCGATCCCGCCTGGTCGGGGGACGCACCGGACGCGGCGGGCAGCAAGGCGCCCTACCGTCTCTACAATATCGGCAACCATCAAACCGTGGAACTGACCCGCTACATCGAGGTGCTCGAACGGTGCCTGGGGAAGACCGCGGAGAAGAATCTGCTTCCGCTGCAGCCGGGCGACGTTCCGGATACCTACGCGGACGTGGAAGACTTGGTGCGTGACGTCGGCTACCGCCCCGACACGAGCGTGGAGACGGGGATCGCACGCTTCGTCGAGTGGTACCGGGATTACTACAAGGTCTGAACGATCGCACCGGGTCGTCCGCCGCCCACCGGGGCGCCGCGAGGCGCGGCCGCAGTGGATCGTTTGCCGCGTCCATGTGAGAATACCCCGGTCCCGCCGCACCCTGTCGCGAGGTCCGTCATGAGCGTGGAACTCATCATGAACCGCCGGCCCGTCACCCTCCAGGCGAGCGATACGGTCGCGGGAGCACTGGAGCTGTTGCTCAAGCACCGTTACCGGTCGATACCGATTGTCGACGCCGACCGGAAATTCATCGGCATTTTCGAGGCCCATCACCTGCTCGGACTGCTGCTCCCCAAGGCGGCGACCGTTCCGGGCGGGCTCACGGACCTCACCTACGTACACGACTCCATCGAAGACCTGCGCCTGCGCCTGCGCGAGGTCAGCGGGTTATCCGTACGCGAATGCCTGGAGAACCGTGCCGAGGCGGAAACGGAACCGGCGTCCCCCGAGAAGGCCGACTACGACGCCATGCTCGTGCGGCCGGGAACCCCGCTCACGGAGACCCTGCTCCTCCTGTACCGGGGGCGATCCACCCTCCCGGTGGTGGACACGGAGTCCGGGCGGCTCCTCGGTGTGGTCTCGTACTGGGAGGTCTTCCGCAGGCTCGCGAGGAAGGACTGAAACATGCACGGCGCGCAGACGGGACAATGGATCCCGCGCGTGATCTTCGGCTGGGACCCCCTGTGGGTATCCGGCGTCGTCTTCGTCATCACTTACGCGGTGATCATCTCCGAGCGCGTCAACCGCGCGATCGTCGCCCTCCTGGGCGCCGGCCTGATGATCTTCTCCGGCGTCCTGAATCAGCAGGCCGCGGTGCGCGGGGTGGACTTCAATACCCTGGGGCTGCTGGCCGGGATGATGGTGATCGTCGCGATCACCCGGCGCTGCGGGGTCTTCCAGTACATCGCCATCTGGTCGGCCAAGAAGGTGCAGGCCGACCCGTGGGGCATCCTGCTCATGCTCTCGCTGGTCACGGCGTTCTTCTCCGCCTTCCTGGACAACGTGACCACGGTACTGCTGATCGCACCGGTGACGCTGCTCATCACCGAAGAGTTGAAGGTAAACCCCTACCCGTACCTGTTCAGCGAGATCCTGTTCTCGAACATCGGCGGGACCGCGACGTTGATCGGCGATCCCCCGAACATCATGATCGGCTCGGCCGCCCACCTGAACTTCATGGACTTCGTGGTCAACCTGGCGCCGATCGTGCTGGTCATCATGGCCGCGACCCTGGTGCCGATCTACGTCATCTACGGCCGGCGGCTGCATGCCACCGAGGAGGCGCGCGGGCGGGTCATGCACTTCGACGAGCGCGAGGCGATCACGGACACCCGGTTGCTCAAGCAATCCCTGTTCGTGCTGGCGCTGGTGATCCTGGGCTTCATGCTGGCACACGTCCTGCGCGTGGAACCCGCAACGATCGCGATGTTCGGCGCGGCGCTGCTGCTGTTGCTCGACAACTGGCCCCGCAAGGTCGAAGAACAATCGCGCCAGGTCCACCGCGCCTTCGGCGAGGTGGAATGGGTGACCATCTTCTTTTTTGTGGGGCTGTTCATCGTAGTCACGGGAATCGACCGATCGGGGATCCTCAAGATCCTCGCACACCACGTCCTGGAACTCACCGGCGACAGCCTGCCGGTCACCGCGATGGCGGTGATGTGGGTATCCGCGATCGCCTCCTCGATCGTCGACAACATCCCGTTCGTCGCGACCATGATCCCGTTGATCAAGAACATGGGGCCGAGCCTCGGCGGTCCCGACGCCCTGCTGCCCCTGTGGTGGTCGCTCGCACTGGGGGCCTGTCTGGGCGGAAACGGCACCATCATCGGCGCGAGCGCCAACCTGATCGTGGCGGGATTCTCGGAGCGGGCCGGGCATCCGATACGCTTCGTCTCGTTCCTGCTCCAGGCCTTCCCGCTGATGCTGTTCAGCGTGGCGATTGCGAGTCTCTACCTGTATCTCCGCTACCTGCGCTGAACGGCACCGGCGAGCCGGGCGGGCGCGGAGCACGGCGGATCGGTGCACCGGCACTTCGCCGATCCACCCTGCCCGGCTATCGGCATGTGCCGATCCCTACGACCCTGCGTCCTTCAGGGACCGCCAGACGCAGGGAGCACCGCACGCATCGTCCAACACCTCCATATACCGCTCATGAGCGGCACACTCGGCGGCGTCGGCGCGCACCACGCGCAGGCGCCCGCGGGCACCCTCGACCGCACGCACGGTGGCCGCGGCGGTTCGCCCGGGCTGCTCGGCGTCCTCTTCCAGAGACAGCGCCGCCTGCCCGCCGGTCATGGCGAGGTAGACGTCGGCGAGGATCTCCGCATCCAGCAGCGCGCCGTGCCGGGTACGCTGCGAGTTGTCGATCCCATAGCGTTTGCACAGGGCGTCGAGGCTGTTGCGCTGCCCGGGATGGAGTCGGCGCGCCAGCGCCAGGGTATCGAGGACCGTGCAGTGCCCCTCGATGAGCCCCCACTCCGACCCCAACCGGCGCAGCTCCGCGTTGAGAAACGCGGTATCGAAAGGGGCGTTGTGGATGATCAGCTCGGCGCCGCGGAGGTAGTCCGTCAGTTCCCGGGCGACGTCGGTGAAGCGAGGCTTGTCGGCGAGAAAGTCGGGATCGATGCCGTGGACCTCACGAGCCCTCTCGTCGATTTCGCGATCGGGCTGCAGGTATTGATGATAGTTGTTTCCGGTCGGACGGCGGTTGAGCAGTTCCACGCAGCCGATCTCGATGATGCGATGGCCCTGCTCGGGCTCCAGTCCGGTGGTTTCGGTATCCAGGACGATCTGTCGCATCGCGTGCGGTCTCCTATGGCAATGATCGGGTCCCGGCGGGTTCCCGGGGCGTCGGCAGCATTCGGGGCCGGGCTCGCCCGGCCGACGACGCGGAAACGCGCACATGGCGCGGCAGGACCCCTCGACGTACCCGGCGGGCCGAGGCCCGGCCTACGGGGCGCATTTTCGGGGTGCGCGCAACTCGTCGACGCCCCGATTGGCGAGGGCATCGGCGCGCTCGTTCTCCGGATGACCGCTATGCCCGCGGACCCAGTGCCAATGCACCTCGTGGCGCGCCGCGGCGGCGTCGAGCCGGCGCCACAGGTCCGCGTTCTTGACCGGCTTGCGGGCCGCGGTCTTCCACCCGCGGCGCTTCCAGTTCGGCAGCCACTCGGTCAGCCCCTTCTTCACGTATTCGGAATCGGTGGTCAACCGCACCCGGCACGGGCGCTTGAGCGCCTCCAGGGCGCGGATCGCGGCCGTGAGTTCCATGCGGTTGTTGGTCGTCTCCGGCTCCCCCCCATGGAGCGTCTTTTCGATCCCGCCAAAGCGCAGCACCGCGCCCCACCCCCCCGGACCGGGATTTCCTCGGCACGCCCCGTCGGTGTAGACCTCCACCTCATCCACCGCGCTTCACCACGCGCGCCGAGGGCCTGGCAAGACCCGCGGTAACCAGCCGGCGACGCGGCTGCCAGCGCGAACGTATCGGCGTGAGGGCCGCCACCCGCTTGCGTGCCACCAGGACATAGGATGCCGCCAGGAAGGACCAACCGCCGCGCCGGCCCAGGCACTCGATGAACCGGATGCGCCGCATCACGCCTTCATATTCCAAGGGCGGGCGGAAAAAACAGCCACGCCCCACGATCGGGTCGAACCCCAACAACGCCAGCCAGTCCCGGATTCGGGTCTGGCTGAAGAAGCGCCCGCACCAGGGCACGGCGCGCGAGCCGAACAGCCGCCGCCAGCCCCAACTGCCCCATGGGTTGAACCCGAGAATGACCGCGTGCCCCTCCGCCACCAGCACGCGATCGACCTCGCGCAGGACTTGGTGCGGGTCGTCCACGAATTCCAGGGTATGCGGCAGCAGCACCACGTCGACGCTGTCGGAGGCGATCGGAAGCGCATCGGGGACGGCGACCAGACCGATATCGGTGCGCCGCACGGGATCCAGCACGATGCGGTGCGGGATGCGACACAACCCCAACAGATCATCGTCCCGGTCGGCTCCGAGCGAACCGAGCTGCACTACGTGGTAGCCGAACAGGTTGGGGATCGAGGACTCCAACTGCGCCCGTTCCTGCTCCCACAACAGGGTGCCGAGGCGACCCGCATACCATGCCTCCAGCCGCTGTGTCTCGGCAACGGATGACCTTCCCTCTCGACGCTGCATCCTCGTCTCCCGGGACCGCGTCCCGCTCCCGACGCCCGGGGCGCTGTCGCACATTCTCCCACAGATCGTGCCGCGCTTCAGGGCACCGCCCGCGAAATCTACCCACCAGCTTGATTTGTAGCGAAAATCCTGGCACGATGCTGCCTCCATGGAGGCCCCGGATCGGCCGAACCCGGCCGGAAGTCCGGCCGGAAATCCAATCGGAAGGGTAGGAAGCGGAAAACCGATGGGCAATCGTTCGTTCAGAATGGCGGCCGCTATTCGACGAAGGCCACCGCAAATCGGCGCCTCTATCTACCGCCTACCGCACCCCCAGCCAAGCCACCCCGACGATCTCTTCGCCGCGCCCGGATCCGGCCGGCGGCACCGTGACGCCCGTGACGCACCACACGGTCTCCGGCCCTGCCCGCCGCTATCCTGCGAAGGGGTGGTTGCGGTTCTCCCCCGGGATCGTATCCCGGCCATTCAATTCAGGGCGTAACCTGCCGCTGATTTAAGGAGTCATGATGATCAATCGCGGCGCCAAGGAAACCCTCTTCGCCCTCGGGCTGCTCGCCCTGCTCGGGGTGGGCGGTTGCGGTGTCCTGCGTTCGCCGCCCCCCGTTGCGCCCGAACCGCCCGCCGTGGGCCCCGCGCAGGGCGGGGGAAACGAGCCGCTCGCCCGGACCGCTCCGACCCCGGTGTGCGTGGCATTCGACACCGCACTGCCGAGCGTCGTACAGGCGCCTGTCGGGCCGGTGCCGCGCGCCGAGCCGGAAAACCTCTGGGTACGCATCCGTGACGGCCTCGGCCTCCCGGAGCCCGACAACGCGCGGGTCAAGGTGCAACTGAACTGGTACGCCCGCCACCCCGAGTACCTCGACCGGGCATTCGCACGTAGCGAGCCGTTCCTCCACTTCATCCAGCAGGAGGTCGAGGCACGCCACATGCCCAGCGAAATCGCGCTGCTGCCGGTAGTGGAGAGCGCCTTTCGCCCGTTCGCCTACTCGCACGGTCGCGCCGCCGGGCTGTGGCAGTTCATCCCCTCCACCGGCCGGCGCTTCGGCCTGAAGCAGAACTGGTGGTACGACGGGCGCCGCGACGTCTACGCCTCGACGCGCGCCGCCCTGGACTATCTGAACCAGCTCAAGAACGACTTCAACGGCGACTGGTTACTCGCTCTGGCGGCCTACAATTCCGGAGAAGGCACGGTTCTGGCAGCGCAGGCGCGCAATCGCCGCCGCGGACGACCCACGGATTTCTGGCATCTGGGCCTGCCCCGCGAGACCCGCGCCTATGTACCCAAGCTGCTGGCCCTGGGGGAACTGATCGCCCACCCCAAGCGCTACGGGATCACGCTGCCGCCGATCCCCGACAAACCCTTCCTGGCGGTCGTCCAGATCCGTTCCCAGATCGACCTCGCCCGGGCGGCGCAACTGTCCGGGTTGTCGCTGGACGAAATCTACCGCTTGAATCCCGGATTCAACCGCTGGGCCACGGCCCCCGACGGACCCCATCGCCTGCTGCTGCCGAAGGATGACGCGGCCGCTTTCCTGGGAAAACTGGCGGAGTTGCCTCCGCACGAGCGGATCAGTTGGGCCCGTCACCGGATTCGCCCGGGCGAATCCCTGTCCGTCATCGCCAGGCGCTACCACACCACAGTCGCCGTGCTCCGGCGCATCAACAAGCTCCGAGGAAACCGCATTCGGGCCGGGCACCACCTGCTGATCCCCGTGGCCAGCGAGTCGCTGGCACACTATCGGCTAAGCGCCGGTCAGCGCCGCTTGGCGTTGCGCCGGGTCTCCCGCAGCGGGCACAAGGAAGTGCACGTCGTGCGCCCCGGGGACACCCTGTGGCAGATCGCCCGCAACTTCGGGGTGTCGTTACGCGCCCTGGCGCGCTGGAACGGCCTCGCTCCGGGGGACGTGCTGCCTCTCGGGCGCAAGCTCGTAATCTGGAAACGCGGTCTGGCGCGCCAAGTGGCCTACACGATATCCGCCGGCCCCCCCACCGCCCTCGGCGTGGTACAGATCGTCCGGTACACAGTACGCCGAGGCGATTCGCTGGCGCGGATCTCGCAGCGATTCAACGTGACCATCGGGCAGTTGTGCGAATGGAACTCGATCTCCTCCGGCGCGCTCCTGCATCCCGGCCAGCACCTGACCCTGCGTGTCAACGTCACCCGTCAGGGGAGCAGCATCTGATCACGCGCGCGGGCGCGCGTTCAGCGTCCGCCGGTCCCCTCCTCCGACGTCGTCGGCGGGCCGAGGCCCGCCCTACAGGGGGGATGCCGCCACCCCCGCGGGCGGGGTTCACGATCCGTGCAGGTGGCAGCGGACCTCATGGTGTTCGCCGATCCGGGTCACGTCGGGATAGCGTTCCCGGCAGACCGGCATGGCACGCGGGCAGCGCGGATGAAAGTGACAACCGGCCGGGGGGTCCACGGGGGTGGGCAGATCGCCCTCGAGCCGGATCACCTCGCGGCGGCTCTCCTTGTCGATCACCGGCACCGCCGAGAGCAGGGCCTCCGTATACGGATGGCTCGGCGCGTCGAGCACCTCGCCGACCGCACCTCGCTCCACGATACGCCCGAGGTACATCACTGCGACCTCGTCGGCCAGATAAGACACCACCGAGAGGTTGTGGGTGATGAACAGGTATGAGAGCCCGAGTTCACTCTGCAGCCGCTTGAGCAGGTTCAGGATCTGCGCCTGCACCGATACGTCGAGCGCGCTCGTGGGTTCGTCGCACACGATGAGCTTCGGATCGACCGCCAGGGCCCGCGCGATGCAGATCCGCTGGCGTTGGCCGCCAGAGAACTCGTGCGGATAGCGCTCGCGCGCACGCGCGGGCAGGCCGCCCACTTGGTCGAGCAGTTCCTCCACGCGGGCGCGCCGTGTGTCCCGGTCCGTCACCAGCCCCAGCGCGACCATCCCCTCCTCGACAATGTCCCCGATCATCATCCGCGGGTTCATGGACGAAAACGGGTCCTGAAAGATGATCTGAAAATCGCGCCGGCGCCGGCGCAAGGCGCGACCGCGCAGGGTCGTCAGTTCGACGCCGGCGAAGCGCACGCTGCCGGCAGTGGGACGAATGAGCTGCATGATCCCCTTCGCCACCGTGGTCTTCCCGCAGCCCGACTCCCCCACCAGCGCCAGGGTGTGTCCGACGCCCACCGCCAGCGAGACACCGTCCACGGCGCGCACCCGCCCGCTGACGCGCTTGAACAGCCCGGACTGAATGGGGAAATGGACCTCGAGATCGGTCACCCGCAACAGGTCCGCACCGTGATCGGAGCGGACCGGGCGGACCACCGCCGCAGGCGCCGGGACGCGGGCGGGTTTCGGAGCGCCGTCGGCGTGAGCCGGGTCGTAGAGGTGGCAGCGCACCCGGTAGCCGTCCGCCACCACCCGCCAGGCCGGCGCGATCTCGCGGCACGCCTCCCAGGCCCGGGCGCAACGATCGACGAACCGGCAGCCGCGAAAGGCGCGGGTCAACTCCGGGACCGAGCCCGGGATCACCGCCAGCGGGCGATCGCGCTTGTCCATGGCGGGTACGGACTCGAACAACTTGCGGCTGTAGGGGTGGTGCGGGTTCTCGAAGAACGGCGCGCGCGGCGCCTCCTCCACGAGGTGGCCCGCGTACATCACGCCCACCCGGTCGGCCATCTGCGCCACCACCCCGAGGTCGTGGGTGATCAGCAGCAACGCCATACCGGTCTCGCGTTGCAGGCGCCGCAACAGGTCCAGCACCTCGGCCTGAATGGTCACATCCAGGGCGGTCGTCGGCTCATCGGCGATCAGAAGCTGAGGTTCGCCGGCCAGCGCGATGGCGATCATCACCCGCTGTTTCATGCCGCCCGAGAGCTGATGTGGATAGTCGCCGATGTGTCGCCGCGGGCTCGGGACGCCGACCGCATCCATGAGTTCCAGTACCCGCGCGCGCAGCGCACCCCTGCGCAGGTGCCGGTGCATGCGCACCGTCTCGGCGATCTGCTCACCGATGGTCAGCACCGGATTGAGCGAGGTCATCAGCTCTTGGAAGATCATGCCGATGCGCCCACCGCGCACGCGGCGCATTTCGGCCTCCGACAATCCCAGGAGATCGGTCCCCTCGAGGATCACCCGCCCGCCGACGACGTGCCCCGCGGGCGCCGGCAGCAGACGCATGATCGACAACGCGGTCATCGACTTGCCGCAGCCCGACTCACCGAGTAGCGCGAAGGTCTCGCCGCGGCGGATCGCCAGGCTCACGCCGTCGACCGCGCGCACGGCACCCTCGCCCGCGCCGATGCGGGTCTCGAGGTTCTCGATTTCCAGCAACACGTCCGACATCTACACCCCTACGCCGCGCCGTCCCGACACCGGTCCCCGCGTGGTGCCCGAGCGAGGATCGAAGGCGTCGCGCACGGCATCCGCGAACAGGTTGGCCGACAGTACCAGACCGAACATGAACACGAAAGCCGCCGCCAGCGACCACCACACGACGGGATCGCGGGCCAACTCCAGTCGCGCGCCATTGATCATGTTGCCCCAACTGTAGGTGGTCGGATCGACACCGACGCCGACGTAGGTCAGCACCGCCTCGGCCAGTACCAGCCCGCTGAAATCGAGTACCACCGTGATCAGGACGATGTGCATCACGTTGGGCAGGATGTGACGCGCGAGGATCTTCGTGTGACCGACCCCGAACGCCTGCGCAGCCTGTACGTAGTCCAACTCGCGCAGCTTCAGCGCCTCCCCGCGCAACAGACGACACAGGCCCGTCCAACTGGTGATGCCGAGGATGATGCACAGAAACAGCAGCCGCAGATCGGCCCGGGCGATCACCGTCTGGAAATTCTGCGGATGATTCGCCATGTAGACCTCGAGCATGAGGATCGCGGCCGCGATGAGAAGCACGCCGGGAATCGAGTTGAGGGTGGTGTAGAGATATTGGATCACGTCGTCGACCCGGGACCGGAAATAACCGGCCGTGATACCAAGCACGACCGCCAACGGCAACATCACGAGCGTCGACAGCGTGCCGATCACCAGCCCGGTGCGGATACTCTTGAGGGTCTCGTAGAAGACGTCCTGGCCGACCTTGTCGGTGCCGAAGACGTGGTAATGCACGGCGAGATGCCCGGTCACCGAGCCGAACAGGATCAACGCCCCGGCCGTGTAGAGGGCCACGTTCCAGGGGTGTTCGGTGCGCCCGGACAGCACCCTGTGCAGGGCGTGCAAGACCCGCCATCGATGTCGACGCGCGAGCCGCGCGACGACCAGGGCGAGGAGTGCGGCCCATAAGACCAACGCAAAGACCGCGCCGCGCAGCACCGTGTGCAGGATATCCGGCACCCGGTCCCGCGCCGGGTCGCGGAGCTGCGCGCCCCCGTAGCGCAGCCGCGGGTAGATGCGCACGTCCTTGCCGTCCGGGAGTCGCACGGTCTCCTTCGTGTAGAGCCGGGTGGCGAGCGGTGCCGAGTAGGTCTCTTCTTCGTGGGTCCGCAACGGGGTCAGGAGGAGGTCGAGTACGCTCAGCACCCGCCCGGAGTAGCGTTCCGCGCCATCCGCGGCGCGGCCGCCGGCGGGCATCCGGAAGTGCACCGAATCGAGCAGCCCGATCGTCACGTAGGCCGCGAGCACCACCATCGCCGCGACCCCGAGGCGACTGTGCAGGACCTCGCGCCACGGCGCCCGCAGGTGCTCGTGGCGCCGTATGTACCAGGCCGATAGGAACACCGTGGCCACCAGCGCGTAGAGCAGCGCGTCGGTCCACAGGAACACGGGCCTCACCATGGCGCGCCGGCGCCGGACACCCGCCCCGATCCCGATGGCCCGGTCCCTGCCGCCGGGCGCGTCATCGCAGCCGGATCCTCGGGTCCACCAGGGTGTAGGAGATGTCGGTGAGCAACAGTCCCACGATGTAGAGTACCGACCCCAGAAACACCATGGCGCGCACGATGGCGAAGTCCTGACTCTGGATCGCGTCGATCGTATAGCTGCCCAGCCCCGGGATGCCGAAGAACGACTCCAGGATCAGATTGCCCGTGAACAGCAGCGGCAGGATGACCATCGCGCCGGTCAGGATCGGCACCATACCGTTCTGAAGCACGTGCCGGAACAGGACCCGAAGCTCCGACAGGCCCTTGGCCCGTGCGGTGCGCACGTAGTCCTTCCCGAACTCCTCCAGGAAGATCGTGCGATACCATCGCGTCCCCGATCCGATCCCCGAGACCACCCCGACCACCACCGGCAGCACCACGAACTTGAAGGCGCTCAATCCGCCCGCGTAGCCGGAGATCGGAACCAAGTGCATGAGTTTTCCGACGAGGTACTGCCCGGCGATGATGTAGAAGAGACTGGAGATGGACATCAAGACCACGGTGAGCACCACCGCGGACACCTCGAGATACGTGGCGCGGAAGAATACGATCAGCAACGCCATCGTTATGTTGGTGAGCAGACCGACCACGAATACCGGAACGGCGATCGCCAGACTCGGCCACATGCGTTGGCGAATGTCGGCCCCGATGTCCCGACCGCTGTCCGAACGCCCGAAGTCGAATACGAACAGCCGCACGGACTTCTGGAAAAAGATCGTATCGGTGAACCTGTCCACCCCCCGCTGCGCGGCGTTGTACAACAGCGGCTTGTCGTAACCGTGCTCATGTTTCCACATCTGGATCGCCTGCGGCGTGACGCGCTTGGTCCCCAACTGCATGCGGGCCATGTCGTCCGGGGAATTGACCGAGAAGAACAGCACGAAGGTGATGAGATTGACCCCGATGAGGATCGGCACCGCGTACAGGATCCGGCGGATGATATAGGCGATCATGGCGAGGTGATACCTCAGATGCGTTATGCGCCGCGCCCGGGGCGCCGATGTTCCTTGCGCGCATAGGCGATCCCGGCCGGAACGATGAACAGTCCCATCAGCGCAACGCCCGCGAGCAGCGGCCACAGGACCGGGCGGTTCCAGCGCCGGCGCAGCCGGGCGCGCCGATCCGGATCGATGCGCAGGTACTTGAGGGAGTTGTTGGCCATCGGGTTCGGTTTGACGTTGTGATCCCAGACCTGATAGAGCCGAAACTCCTTGGGGTAGAAGCCCCAGACCCAGGGCGCGTCGCGGTCGACGATGCGCAGCATGCGGTCGATGATCGCCTGGCGCATCGGTCCGTCGTCCATGTCTTTCATGCGCACGAACAGGCGGTCGAATTCCGGGTTCTCGTAGTTCGAGGCGTTCTCACCGCCGTGCTCGACCTTGCCGTTGGGCCCATAGAGCAGGAACAGAAAATTCTCCGGGTCCGGATAGTCCGCGTTCCAACCCCACAGGAAGATCTGCTCCGTCCCCCTGCGCATCTTGTCCTGAAAGCGGTTGTAGAATGTGCTCCGCACCACGAGCTGGATGCCGAGCTTCGCGAACTGCTTGCGGTACCAATCGAGCAGCGCCTGCTGGTCGGGACCCGAAGAGGAGGCGCTATCCAGGTACAGGATCAGCGGCTCGCCGGTATGGCGGTCCACACCTCCCGGGTATCCGGCGCGCGCCAGCAGTGCGCGGGCCGCACGGATCGGCTTACGCCGGGCGCGTCCGTCGACCCAATCGTAGACATACGGGTCGATCCCCGCGCGTCCCGCACGATGGCCGAAGATGCCGGGGGGGATCGGCCCCTGGGCGGCGATCCCGCGACCGTTGCGGAAGATGGCGATGTACTCCTCGTAATCGACGGCGATCGAGATCGCCTCGCGCAGCGCCCGGGCCCGCTCGGAGTAGCCGCCCACGACGGGGTCCGACATATTGAACCCCATATAGTAAATCGCGGGGACCACGCTGGTGCGCAGACGCATCCCCTTCGCGCGCATGGCCGGGGTGAGACTCGCCTGACCCTGCGCCCCCACCTGCACCGCCTGATCGAAGCTGCCCGAGGAGATCCCCGACATATCGTAATAACCCTGGAGGAACTTGTTCCAATAGGGGATGCTCTCCTTCTCCAGGCTGAACACGATCCGGTCGACGAACGGCAACGGACGACCGGCGTCGTGCAGCAGACCCTGCGCCGCATCGCCCGGGGCGCCGCGCCGCGGATAGGTCTCGTGGTGGAAATTCGGATTGCGAGTGAGGACCATGCGTCGGTTCGGATTGTTCTCGGTGAGCATGTAGGGGCCGGTACCGACGGGATACCAGTCGAGCGTGATATTGCGCTGCGCCATCCCCGGTTGTGAATAGAAGCGGTCGGCCTCCGGCGGCACCGGCGCGAAGAACGGCATCGCGAGCCAGTAGCGGAACTGCGGGTACTTGCCGTGGATCTCGATGCGGTAGGTATAGCGGCCGGTGACCCGCGCCCCGGCGAGCGGGTAGCGCGCGAGGTCGAGATAGCCGTCGGGGTCGGTGCGCCGCGCCTTGGCCAGTCGCGCCCGCAGCCCCTTGAGCCCGACGATGTACCCGCTCATCAGACCGAAGATGGGCGAGTGCAGGCGCGGATCGGCGAGGCGCTTGATCTCGTAGACGAAATCGGAGGCCACCAGTTCCCGGGTACCGGTGTGCGGAAAACCCGCGAGGGTGCGGATCCCGTCGAGCGCGCCGGGCTTGAGGTCGAGGTACAGGGGCCGCCCGCGCCGGTCGCGGGCGAAGCATGGGTGCGGTTGATAGCGGATACCGGACCGGATGCGGATCCGGTACACGGTGTAGGCGATGCGTCGCGCCGGTGCATCGGCGGGCAGACGCTCCCCGGACGCATCCAGGTAGGTCACCTCGGGCATGGCTGCGGCACTCAACGGAACCAGGCGGTAGGGACGATCCAGGTATTGGTATTGCAACGGCGGTTCGTAGACCTGGGCGATGAACTCGTACTCGTTGGCGCTGTAGGCGCGCGCGGGGTCCAGGTGCTTGGGACGTTCGGAGAACGCGCTGTAGAGCACGTTCGCCCGGGCGTCGGCGGCCGGATACGGATCGTTCCACGGCGTCTTGTTGCAACCGACGAGCGACAATGCAACCAGAGCCAACAACAGCGTCGCCCCACGCCGGACGAAATGCCGCGAGCGTCGGCGCATAACCCGAACGCCACGCATCATGTGCCTGCGCCGCGCGCTCCGCGGTGCGATACCGCCGCTCGCTCCGAAGCCGGATTGCGCATGCCGGCGCCCCTTTCCCGATGCATGGATTTCCGGTACCTTACCGCACTACGAACCGCCCATCCAAATCCCGCCGCGCGGGTGCAGCACCCGCTGCGCGCAACAGGGGATACGACATGGCACTGCTGACCGGAAAACGCGCCTTGATCGCCGGGCTCGCCAGCAATCGCTCGATCGCCTGGGGTATCGCGCAGGCGATGCGTCGCGAAGGGGCGGAACTCGCATTCACCTACCAGGGGGAAAAACTCCGGGACCGCGCCGAGAAACTCGCCGGCGAATGCGACTCGGACATCGCCATTCCCTGCGACGTCGGCAGCGACGAGGAGATCGAGGCCGCCTTCGAACGCCTCGATGACTACTGGGATCACGTGGACATCATCGTCCATTCGGTTGCGTTCGCCCCGCGCGAGCAGTTGCAGGGCGACTATCTGGACGGCGTGACCCGCGAAGGTTTCCGCACCGCCCACGATATCAGTTCCTACAGCTTTGCGGCCCTCGCCAAGGCGGGGCGCAACATGATGCAGGGCCGCAACGGCGCGCTGCTCACCCTGAGCTATCTGGGCGCCCAGCGCGCGATGCCCAACTACAACGTGATGGGCCTCGCCAAGGCCAGCCTGGAGGCCAACGTCCGCTATCTGGCCAACTGCCTCGGCCCGGAAGGCATTCGGGTCAACGCAATCTCCGCCGGCCCCATCAAGACCCTGGCCGCGGCCGGGATCAGCGACTTCCGTCGCCTCCTCGATTACGCCGAGCGCAGCGCACCCCTGCACCGCAACGTAACCATCGGGGACGTAGGCAACGCGGCCGCTTTCCTGTGCTCCGACCTGGCCGCGGGGATCACCGGCGACATCCTGTACGTCGACTCGGGGTATCACATCGTCGGCGTAGGCGCCGGCCTGGAGACCGGCTGAAGCGGCACGATAAACATCTTCAGCGCATCGAGGAACGGCGTCCCGGGAAAACCATACGCCGATGGAGTTTCAGGCGCATCGGCGCTCATGGCCGCCCGGCGCTGCATCTCCGATCGGCGCTCCAGTCACGGTTGGTTCAACTGCCGCTGCTCGATCTCGATCTTGGCGTGACGTTTGAGGTTGTTCAGAAACGCCAGGAATTCTCCCTGCCCATACACGCGCGCCAGCGCCCGGCGGTCCTCGATCCGTTTCTTCTTGGAGAGCACCTTGGGATCGCCGTCCAGGACGCCGGTGACGCCGACCACGGCATAGTCACCCGACCCGAGCGCGATCTGCGTGTAGCGACCGCGGCCCTGTTTGGGCCTGCCCAGCGTGAAGACCGCCCTTAGAATGGCGCCGTCCACCGACGCATCGCTGCGCGTCGCGCCCCGGACCCGCTTCAACTCGAGACGCTCGGCCTTGGCAACGTCGCCCGGCGATTCCCCCGAACGCAGTTTCCCGATAATGGCCTGCGCCAGCTTGTGCGCCTGCACCTTCGCGTAGGCCTCACGCAGGTCTCGCTCGATCTCGGCACGCACCTCATTGAGCGGTTTCAGCGCCGCGGGTTTGTGCTCGCGCACGCGTATTACCACCGTGCGCGTCGGGCCCAACTCGAGGGGGTCGCTGTTGTTTCCGCCGAGCACGTCGGGGCTGAAGGCCGCCTGGACCACCTTGGTTCGGGCGGCGATCCCCTGCCCTCCCTTGCGCGAGAACAGGCCGCTGCGGCGGATCTTGAGGCCGAGGCGCTTGGCCGCAATCTCCAGCGTATTCGGGTGTTCGTAGGTCAGGTTCGTCAACCGATTGGTGAAACTGTAGTAACGGTCTTCGGCCTTGCGCTTGCGATATTCGACGGCGAGTTCGCTCTTGACCTTGCTGAACGGCATCTCGCGGGCCGGACGTACGGCCTCCAGTTGAATGAGGTGAAAACCAAAGGACGTGCGCACCGGACCGACGACCTCCCCGACCTTCTCGATCGCAAAGACCGCCTTGCCGAAGGCGGGCGCCATCGTGCCCTGGACGAAGAAACCGAGATCGCCGCCCTTGGATGCACTGCCGGGATCCTGCGAATATTCCTTCGCCAGCTTCGCGAATGAAGCTCCGTGACGGATCTCGGCGAGCAGTTTCTCGGCCCGCGCCCGTGCGCGGGCGACGACCTTCCGGTCGGCACCCTTGGGGACCCGGATCAGGAGGTGGCGCACGCGCCGCTCGGCCGGGGTCACGAATCGCTGGGCCTCCTGCTTATAGAGGTTGCGCAGCGCCTGTTCGTGCACCGGGATAGTGCGCATGATCCGGTTGACGTCCAGATCGAGGTAACTCAGCGCCACTTCCTCCGGGCGCATGAATCGGTCCTTGTGCCGCTCATAGTAGGCCTGCACCTCGGCGAGGTTGATTCTCGCCCGGGCTTCATAGCGCGAGAGCGGTATCTTCAGGTAGAAAAGGTCGCGCTTTTGTTCCAGGAGGCGGATGAACTGATCCACCTCCCGGGGGGTCGCGAACGCCGAGGTCACGATCCCGTCCTGGACCTGCGAGATCAGCAGCGTACGACGAAACTTGGGCTCGAACGTGAACGGCGTCATCCCCTGGGCACGCAAGACCTGCTCGTAGCGCTGCTGGGAGAAGCGACCCTTTTCCTGGAACGCAGAAATCCCATGGATCTCGGCCGCGAGCAGTTGATTGCCGATCCGAAAGCCGGTTGCATCCGCGGCCTGCGCCAGCAACATCTCGTCGATCATCCGCTGCAGCACCCGTTTGCGCAGTTGCTTGTCATTGACCAACTCGCTGTAGCGCGGACCCAGAGATTGCTGGAGGCGGTTCTGCTCCTGCTCGAAACGCTTTTGGAAGGCCTGCGAGGTGATCTCCGTGCCGTTGACCTTGGCAACGTCGCTCTGACCGGAACTCCCGAAGTACTGATTGATGCCCCAGAGGGCGAACGGGACGGAAATAAGGATGACCACAAGCCAAGCGAACCACCCGGTGGCATGGTCTCGAATCGTCTGCAGCATGCGGTCTCGCTCCGTTGGGCCGAGGCGGCGAGTGAATGCCTCACCGGCTACACCGGCGGCTTCGGGTTACGGCTGACAGCCGGATCGATCGGCCATAGGGTCGATCTGCGCCCCCATCCCCCTCTGGGAAAAGGAACCCTGCGTTCAAACCCGCCCAATAACGTAACGCAGCGGGCACGACGTGAAAAGGCGTCCATCCGGCCCAGGACACCGCTGCACCGACACAAACGCAGAAAGGGCGCCCAGCCAGCCGGGCGCCCCTTACTGGGCGATGTCATTGGCGGAGTGGACGGGACTCGAACCCGCGACCCCCGGCGTGACAGGCACAAAAAAGCACTTTACGATCAAGATGTTATCCAGTAAATGGCCGTTCCTGCGACAATTCTCTGGGGACTGATTAGGCTGGGAATGGACCCATACCCAACCCAGGTGTCGCAAGAGTGTCGCACAGCATCTCCATTGCCAGAACACGCCACCCCTACCGGGGGCAACCCCAATCTCCGAACTGGAAACGCCGTCCCGGAAACCACTGCGCGGATTCTCGCACGGGCGCAGGCCACGCGACAAGCCCAAGTCCACCCTGGGCACTGTCAACGATCGCCTCTATGGAGGACAAAGCGCCCTAATGGAGCCATGTGCAGATCGCCGGATGGAGCCACTTTAAGCGGCTGAGAGAACTCGAACTTTCCTTGGAAGTTGCTATTGTCCGGATCTTTTGCCCGACGGAGATGGCGCTACCGTGGCTCCAGCATGACCTCCAAGGTAGCAACCCTGCTGCTGGACCTCGGGGGTAACCAAAACCCATAGCCCCTCACACACACGTGAGCAACGACAACCCCTTCTCCGAGGCTCGGTTCAAGGCCCTGAAATACCGCCCCTCGGTTTCCCACAACGTTTCGGTTCCCTGAACGCCACCTACGAGGCCAACCCCGCCCGATTCAAGGGAAAACGCACCCCCCGGATGCGGGCCTGGATCAATTCGCCACCCGATGCGTCAGCCGAGCAGTAGGGATCGCATAGCTACACTAATTTCGACAACCCAGTGTCTCATTTTCATTGACACATTCCGATTAGGCTTGCGGTGAATCGCAGCATCAGACGTCCTAGTCCTCCAGGGCAACCGGTGTTGCGAACCCCGGCGGTTTTATTGTGAGTATCGAACAATCAAGCTGGGATAGAATGGTTTCTGCTGTGTTGCCCATAATGAATCCAGGAATACCGGTGCGAGCCACAGTGCCCATGATCACAAGGTCAGCCTTAATCTCTTTTGCAAATACGGGAACCTCCTTACGTGGAGATCCTTTTATCAGGTGCGTTTTTGGTCTGAGATAATCCGACACATCCCGCCCAATATTGCTAGTCACCCCGCGCATGAGCGCATCCAGATTGGCCGCGTTCCGCCGTCTCACCTGCTCCACGTAGGCAGCGACTTCTCCCTCTGACGTATTATAGAAGACGCTATTTATAACCATCTCTCCGACTGCATCCCACACATGCACGACGTGCAGTTGGGCGAATTCCGACAGGGCCAATGAACTCGCCATTTCAAGAATCTGAAGATTGAGTAGATGCCTTGTGTTTAACTCTTCCGGCGGGTAATAATCATTGACATCGACCGCCGCCAGTATTCGTTGGTATGCCTTGGGTGATTTCGACTTGACCAACCATACCGGGCACGGGCACTTGCGTAGCAAGTGCATGTCATCGCTACCAAATACCCGATCCAGCAGTCCGCCGCTTTCAGCCGCCTTGATCACCAGGTCACGCCCATTACGAAGAACCTCGCGGATGATTTCCAGAAACGGTATACCGACAAGCACCTTGGTTTGGATCTCGATATCTCTGTTCCAAGGAGCAACCAGCTCTTGCAGTCCCTTTTGATGCTCCGCAACACTCTTCGCCTGGAAGTCCTCGGAAAATAAGGTGCGATCGACTAACTTTAAATCAGGAGGTATTTTATCGGTCACCTCGACAACCATAAGACGAGCCTGATTGTTTTCCGACAGAGCAGCGGCGCGTTCCAATGCCGCTTCGTTTTCAGCATCAGGCACCACGACGCAAAGAATATTTTTGAATCTCTGCATATTATTGTCCCCCATTACGGACAATCTAATTTCGTTTATTTCTCAAGCCAATAGAGAACACTCACTCTACCAACAAGATAGAGACGCAGACATCGATACCGGCCAGGCGGATCAGTTTCCCGGACCATTTCATATTTCGGCGGCTCCGGTTTCCCGGCGCCGCCGGAGCATTTTCTCCGCGCCTATGACTAGATAGATCATCAGACCAACCGCCAGGATATGCGCCCAGTCCAGCAGGCCGATCGGCGCGGTGTGAAACAGCCGGTTCATCAGCGGGACATAGGTAAACGCCAATGTCGCCGCCGCCATCGCGGCGATGCCTCCCCAGATCCACGGGCTGCCGAACAATCCCAGACGGAACATGGATAGGCGCAATGAGCGGCAATTAAGCAAATAGAAGGATTCTCCTACTGCGAAAACATTGACGGCTATGGTGCGGGCTTTGTCGTCACTGGCACCATGACGAAGCGCCCATTCAAATAACCCGAGAGATCCGGAAAGCAGCATAATCCCAACCAGAAATATGCGGAATATGAGTTCCCCGTTCAGAATTGGCATGGAAGGAGAGCGTGGTGGCTTCGCCATGAGCCCGGGTTCACGGGGTTCAAAAGCCAGCGTCAACCCCAGAAACACAGCGGCGGTCATATTGATCCACAGTGCCTGAACCGGAAGTACGGGCAATATTTCACCCGCCAGCACGGCGACTATAATAACGAGTCCTTCACCTAAATTAGTTGCTAATATAAAACCGAGAAACTTTATCAGATTGTCTAATACACCGCGTCCTTCCTCTACCGCTGCTTCAATGGCAGTAAAGTTGTCATCCGTCAACACCATGTCGGCCGCTTCTTTCGATACTTCGGTTCCGGTGATGCCCATGGCCACACCGATGTCGGCGCGGCGCAACGCCGGGGCGTCGTTGACCCCGTCCCCGGTCATAGCGACTACTTCGCCGTGGGCCTGCAAGGCTTCCACCAAGCGTAGTTTCTGTCCCGGCGTGACCCGCGCGAACACGGCGGTACCGGTAGCGGCCTGGATCAATTGGGCATCGGACATCACCTCCAGTTCACGGCCGCTCAACACCTGCGGGATTTCGCCTGCGGCCAGGGTATCATCCAGACCAATCTGCCCGGCGATGGCGGCGGCGGTGATGGCGTGGTCGCCGGTAATCATTTTGACCCGAATGCCAGCGGCCTGGCAGGCGCGCACCGCCTGTATTGCTTCTTCACGCGGGGGATCAATCATGCCTTGCAAACCAAGAAATATCAGCCCATGAGCAACATCATCATGATCAATAGTAGTGGTATCCGGTGACACCGCCAGACGTGCGAAGGCAAGCACCCTCTGACCCTGACTGGCCATGGCTTCCACCTGGGCATGCACCGCATCACTATCCAGCAGTTCACTTTCCCCGGCGGCGTCCAGGATTGCATCGCACCGCGCCAACAGGCTCTCAACCGAGCCCTTCAGGTAAACCACACGGCTGTCGACCCCGTGCAGGGTCGCCATATATTGATGCTGAGACTCGAAGGGGATGGCATCCAGCCGTGGATAGGACACCTGCGCCTGTTTATTATCCAATCCCGCCTTGCGTGCCGTCACCAGCAACGCCCCTTCGGTGGGATCGCCCTCGATCTTCCAACCCTCTTCATCCTGTTTCAGGACGGAATCGTTACACAGCAGACCGGCTCGCAGCAGTTCGGCCAGTGCGACATTTTTGTGGCCAGCCGCCCGCCCGTCCCGTTGCAGCCTGCCTTCCGGCGCATAGCCGATACCACTCACCTCAAAGTTTTCGCCTCCCGCCCATAGCTGTTGCACGGTCATCTCGTTGCGGGTCAGGGTGCCGGTCTTGTCCGAGCAGATGACAGTGGTGCTGCCGAGGGTCTCCACCGCCGGCAGGCGGCGGATGATGGCATTGCGTTTCGCCATGCGCGCCACACCGATGGCCAGCGTAATGGTTAACACGGCGGGCAACCCTTCCGGGATCATTGCCACGGACAAAGCCACCGCCGCCATAAACAGGTCGATCCAACTGCCGCCATGCCACAAACCCACCAGGAAGGTCATCGCCGCCAAACCAAGAATGGCGTACAGCAGGAGGTGACTGAAGCGGGCGATCTTGCGGGTCAGAGGTGTGGCCAGTACCTCGGCGCTGGCGATGAGATCAGAGATACGGCCAATCTCGGTATCATCGCCGGTCGCAACCACAACACCTATGCCAGTGCCGTAGGTCACCAAGGTGGACGAATAGCCCATATTGGCCCGATCAGCCAGGATCGTGTCATGATCCAGTACGCCTGGATATTTCTCCACCGGTAGCGATTCGCCGGTCAGCGCGGATTCATCAATTTGCAAACTTCGGCTGTGCAACAGTCGCAGATCCGCCGGTACCTTGTCGCCCGAAGCAAGCAGCACAATATCCCCCGGCACCAGTTCCCTGGCATCAATGCGTTGCTTCTCGCCGGCGCGCAGCACTGTGGTCTCAGTGGTTAGAGCGCGAGACAGAGCTTGTAGTGCGCTTAATGCCTTTCCCTCCTGCACAAAACCGATAATCGAATTGAGCAACACCACACCAAAGATGATCCCTGCATTCACCCAGGCACCCAGAGACAACTTGATGATTACGGCTGCCAGCAGGATGTAGACCAGTGCTTGGTTGAACTGCAACAGGAATCGCAGCAGTGGACCCTTTCCTTTGCGCTGTGTCAGCGTATTGGGACCGAAGTCTTGCTGACGCTCTTCCACCTCGAACCGGTCCAGCCCTTTCTCCGGATCCGTATCGAGCAAGTCCAGCACCCCTTCCAAAGTCAGATGATGCCAGTGTTTTTCCAGCAAGGATTCCATTCTTCTGTCCTGAGACCGTGTCCGAAAAAATCGGGGCCACTACAGATGCGCGTAATAGACAGGACTGGTACAACGAACCCGTCACAAATGTCTACATATCATTATCAGGTCTCTCTGCTAATAAGCCAGTATGTTATCCCCAAAGCCAAAATAACGGCGGCTATCGCCAATACAAACTGAGGTGTAATCTTTTCAAAGTCGAAGATTATCACTTTACGTGAAATCGCCATCAATGCAGTCGCGACGACTATCTTCACCGGGATAACATCTTTTTCAAGATAGAGTGCAATATTGATAAAGATTTCTATGGCGATCAACACCGCAAGGAAAGCGCCAAACGTAGCCAGGATATCGCTAATACTCAAAAGCAGAAATGGCGGCTCCACGAGACGCTGATACAAAACATAAATGACATCACCAATACCCCAGACAATAACTGCAACCATCAATACCGCCAGCACTTTCACTGCTACACGTATAATCTTACGAAGAAAACCAATAAACGGATCTCCTGACTTATCTGCCAGTTCATGGCCAGGCTCACCAAAAATGTCTTTTTCATTTTCGTCATTCATATGAATGCCTCATTCTTCGATGACGATGCTTCTATTACAAATACTTCATAAGTATAATTATATGGTGGCGCCTGTTATGCATAAAAAGTTTGCAACGTGGGCCATAGATTTCAGACAGTAGTGTAAGCTGTCATTCGGTATTGAGGATACGCGAGATGAGTGAGGGCAGGAAGCGGAAGGTTCACAGCACTGAGTTCAAGGCGAAGGTGGGGCTGGAAGCTCTAAGGGAGTGAAGAAGATCGGCTCCTCGGCAGAATTTGTGGGAAAATGTGCCGTGATTTTGGTCGAGAAGCGGAGGGACGGGAAGCTCTGAAAGTAGTTCGAGGGGAGCAACCCGGTGTTTCTGATACACGCCCTGCGCAGGGTGGCCTGTTCGGCGTGTGGGGTGCGGGTGGAGGCGATGTCATGGGTGTCGGGGAAGGGCCGCCTGACCCGGGCCTATGCTTGGTTCCCGGC
>VAPE01024739.1_pt1 | contig 36359 bp, 41 predicted proteins | sample 3393911 | NCBI WGS metagenome assembly VAPE01 (sample SAMN08290436, study PRJNA428436) | hydrothermal vent metagenome | isolation source: Deep-sea hydrothermal vent chimney | place: Atlantic Ocean: South-mid Altantic Ridge
GAGCAACTCGAGATCTACCTGCACGAGCACGGGTTACCCTACGTCGCCCTGATGGACCCGGACGATTTCGTGCGCTGGATGTTCCCGAGGCTGTTTCATTCGCGCATTCCGCGCTACGCGTCGATCGCGGATCGCTATGGATACATCGTCACCACGGAGGAGCTGGAGGGGGTGAGTGACGAGGCGGGGTTCCTGTCCCTGGTCGAGACCGCGCTGGGACGCCGGGATTCCTAAGCGTTACTCGGAGTGAATCGCAATGCCCCTGGTCGCGAATTCGGATCTGCCGGCGTTCGATCGTCTGCGCGAAGAAGGCGGGACGGTCCTTCCGCGCGACGCCGCGCTGCATCAGGATATCCGTGAGCTGCACATCGGTCTGCTCAACATGATGCCGGATGCGGCCCTCGCCGCGACCGAACGGCAGTTCTTCCGGTTGGTGGGCGAGAGCAATCAGATCGCCCAGTTCTACCTGCATCCGTTCACGTTGGATGAATTGAGGCGCGGTCCGGGGGGGGCGGCGCACATCGAACGCTATTACGAGACCTTCGATCAGATCCGGCGCCGGGGTCTCGATGCGCTGATCATCACCGGCGCCAACGTCACCCGACCCGATCTGGCGCAGGAGCCGTTCTGGGATCCGCTGATCCGCGTGATCGACTGGGCCTACGAGAACGTCACATCGACGTTGTGCTCATGCCTCGCCACCCACGCCGTACTGCAGTTTCGCTACGGATGCAAGCGCCGGCGCCTCCCGGCCAAGCGCTGGGGCGTGTTCGCGCATCGCGTATTGGACCGGCAGCATCCGCTGGTGGCCGGGGTCAACACCCGATTCGACGTGCCGCACTCGAGGTTCAACGAGATCTTCCGCGAGCAGTTCCAGGCGGCCGGTCTGCACGTGCTCGTCGAGAGCCCCCGGGCCGGCGTGCATCTGGCGGTCAGCGAGGATTGTTTTCGGCTGGTCTTCTTTCAGGGCCACCCCGAATACGACACCATCAGCCTGCTCAAGGAGTACAAGCGCGAGGTGGTCCGCTTCGTCGCGGGGGAACGCGGCGACTACCCGCCGTTCCCAGAGAACTACTTCCGGCGGCGGATTCAAGCGGTGCTCGATGAGCACCGCGATCAAACGCTCGCCGCCATGGACCGGGGCCGCCCGGTGCCGCCGCTGCCCGAGGTCCTGATCGCGCCGGGACTGGACAACACTTGGCACGACACCGCCGAGGCGGTCATCAACAACTGGATCGGGAAGGTCTACCAGGTCACCCACCACGAGCGCGGTCTGCCGTTCAAGGACGGCGTGAATCCTGCCGATCCCCTCGGACTTAGGATCGTGGCCCGCGCACGGGCTCAGAGGTCCACGGGGAGGTAGAAGAACACGAAGCGCCCGCCGTCGACGTCGACCTTCAGTGTGGCGCCGTGGTGGAGCCCGTAGTCCACGTACCCCGGCACCGCACCGCCTTGGTGGCACTCGCCGGCGTGTTGCGGCGACTCGAAGTCGCGGTCCCGGTCATACCAGGACAACAACATGTACTCGCCGAGCCGCGCGCGCGCCTCGACATCGGCCGACTCCATCGCGCAGCGATAGTCGGGGCAGGGCGGTTGCGGGTGCAACTCGGCTACGGTGAGCCCGGAGAGGTCCGGTGCGACCGGGGCCGGACACTGCGCGCCGCGGCCGCCCTCGTCCGGTGCGGCACCGGTGCGGAATCGATCGGGTCCGGCGTCGTCCGTCATGACTGCGGGCCACCCTCGGCGGTTGCGGCGGGCGCTATGCCGGCCATTCGATCGGGTATGGAGGGGTACCGCCCTGGCGCCTCGACGGTTCCGGTACCCGCGCGGCGTAGCGATCTCGTCGGGACGGGCCGCGTCGAGTGCCGCTACGGGGACTCTCAGTAGTGCAGGAGCGAGTGCACCCGGTGGTGCTCCAGGCGCCCCCGCCCGTGCAGGAAATCCAGCTCCACCACGAAGGCGCAGGCCGCGATCTGCGCGCCGAGCTTTTCGATCAACGCACAGCTCGCCTGCGAGGTGCCGCCGGTGGCGAGCACGTCGTCGACCACCAGGACCCGATCCGCCGCGGTGAGCGCATCGACGTGCACCTCCAGGCTCTCGGATCCGTATTCGAGGTCGTAGGAGATGCTGTGCACGTCATAGGGAAGCTTCCCGGGCTTACGCAGCGGCACGAAGCCGATGCCCAGTTCCCAGGCCGCCAGGGCGCCGAAGATGAACCCGCGGGCCTCCATGCCGACGACGGCCGTGAGACCGTCGCGGAAGAACGGGTGTACCAACTCGTGCACCGCCAGACGCAACGCCGCCGGATCCCGGACCAGGGGGGTGATGTCCCGGTAGACGACACCGGGTTTCGGAAAGTCGGGGATGTCCCGGATCTTCGCTCGTAATCGTTCCACTGCCTGCCTCCACGCGCCTCGGCGATCGCCGCCGTATCGTGCCGCGAAATCCCCGCTTCGTGCCTCGGTACGGATGATGTTCGATACGTGCCGGGGGGCACGGTCGTTACGCGGTGTTGCGCTGCTGTTCGGGGACGAGGCGCGGAGCGAAATACTCGTCGGCGTCATCGAGGGACACCGGTTGGTCGTTGCTGTCCGCGAGGGGCTGCTCATAGTCGTTCCAGCCGCGCAGGCCGGTCTTCAGCGAGCAGGCCTTCTCGTAACCCAGGAGGTGCAGCGTGTGTGCGGCCAGCACGCTGCGTAGGCCGGAGCGGCAGATTACGACGATCTCGCGCTTCCGGGCGGCGGCTAGTTCGGGCACCGTGTCCTCGTAGCCGTACTCGCAGGCCGCCTCCAGGATTCCGCGCGGCACGTTCAGGGAACCGGCGATGCGCATGCGCTCGAACTCGTAGGGTTCGCGCACGTCCAGCAGCAACGGTTCGCCGCCGCCGTCCAGCCATTCGCACAGGTCCCAGGGCAGGATTTCACGCACCGCCGCGCGGCAGGCCTCCACCAGATCCGTAAATCGTTTCATTTGAGAAGTCCCAAGTCCCGATTGGTTTGCCGAACCATTGTAGCCGCCGACGGAGCCCGCGTGAAATGCCGCGCGGCGTATTTGTCTGCACTAGCAGCCTATCGGACTTGGGATGTTCTACTGCGGCGGGCGGCCTTGAGGCGGATCCCGACCAGGTCGGCCGGCAGCCGACTATCGACGGTCGGGGGCCTGAGACGGCGGATCGAACGTGGCCCGATACGGCCGATGACGGGGCGCTATAGGAGGGACGGGGACACCTGCGAGGCCATGAGCGACCCGGCCGGGTCTGCGCCGGGCGTTCATGGCGGCGGGGCACTGTAGTACACTACCCGCGCGGGCCGCCCGAGTGCGCGGGTGTTGCGCGGCGGGATCCGCATGTGCGGTCCCTCGGCGGTCCAGCGTACCCGGGATCCGCATCCCGCGCCCCGGAATCCCCGGAAACGATCTGTTTCGATCCCCATGCGTCCTCCAAGATGGTTGGTTCGTACCTTGATCGCCCTGGCGGCGGCGGGTGCGTTGACCGCGGCCGTCGCGTTCGTCTGGGTCTACCGGGTGGTGCTGCCCGGCCTGCCCACCGCCGCCGAAATCCGCGACATGCACATGCAGGAACCGCTGCGGGTGTACGCTGCGGGCGGCGAACTGATCGCCGAGTACGGCACCAAGCAGCGCATCCCGGTGCCCTACGAGCGGATCCCCAAGCGCGTGCGCGAGGCCTTCCTGGCCGCCGAGGACGCCAACTTCTTCCACGAGCCCGGCGTTTCCTGGAAGGGGCTGATGCGCGCCGCGATTCACCTTGCGCTGACCGGGCGCAAGGACCAGGGCGGCAGTACCATCACGATGCAGGTGGCGCGTAACTTCTTCCTGACCGCGCGCAAGACCTATGCGCGCAAGACGCGCGAAATCCTGGTCGCGATCCGCATCAACCACCTGCTCACAAAACCGCAGATCCTGGACCTCTATCTCAACAAGATCTATCTCGGCAAGGGCGCCTACGGGATCCAGGCCGCGGCGCGCGTCTACTACGGCAAGGATCTCACGCAACTGACGCTCGCGCAGATCGCCATGCTCGCCGGGCTGCCCCAGGCACCTTCGCAGATCAACCCGATCGTCAATCCGGGCGCCGCGCTGCACCGGCGTGCCTATGTGCTGGGGCGCATGCGCGATCTCGGCGATATCACCGAGGCCGAGTACCGTGCCGCGATGGCCGCGCCCATCACCGCCGTACTGCACTCGTTCGCGCCGCAGGTCGACGCGCCTTACGTCGGTGCCATGGCGCGCGATTCCGTCTACCGGCGTTTCGGACCCGCGGCGTTGACCGACGGGTACAAGGTCTATACGACCATCGACACGCACCTGCAGGCCGATGCCAATCGCGCACTGCGCTGGGACCTGCTGCGTTACAGCACCGAACACGGTTACCGGGGGCCCGGGGCGCATCTGGATGCCGCATCGCCGACCACGGCTGCGATGGACCAAGCCATCAAGGGGATGACGGGCATCGCCGGTCTCGTGCCGGGCGTGGTGACCGGCGTGGGTGTGAAGGATCTTCAGGTCTACCTCGGTTCCGGAAAGTACATCACGGTCGGTTGGGGCGGCCTGTCCTGGGCGCGGCCCTACATCGCGCCCGACCGGACCGGACCCGCGCCCGGGAATGCGGCGCAGATCGCCAAGCCGGGTGACGTGGTGCGCGTGCGGCACGTCGCCGACGGCTCCTGGCGCCTGACCCAGATCCCCAAGGTCCAGGGCGCGCTGGTGGCGCTCGCCCCGCGGGACGGTGCGATCCGCGCGTTGGTCGGGGGGTTCTCATTCAAGCGGAGCAAGTTCAATCGTGTGACCCAGGCCTATCGTCAGCCGGGGTCGAGCTTCAAGCCGTTCGTCTACTCGGCGGCGCTCGCCAAGGGATTCACCGCGGCCACCCTGATCAACGACGCCCCGGTCGTGCTCCCCGCGGGCGAGGGTCTCGACTGGCGCCCGGAGGACTACGAGAAGACCTTCCGCGGGCCCGTGCTGTTGCAGACCGGGCTCGCCGAGTCCCTCAATCTGGTTTCCATCCGGCTGTTGCAGGACATCGGCGTCGACTACGCGCGCAGGTACGCGGCGCGCTTCGGGTTCGATCCCAAGCGGATCCCCGACAACCTCACCCTGGTGCTCGGCAGCGGCAGCATCACGCCGCTCGAATCGGCGCGCGCCTACAGCGTGTTCGCCAACGGCGGGTTCCGGATCAAACCCTGGTTCATCAGCCGCATCGTCGACCAGCAGGGCGATGTCGTCTTTCAGGCCGATCCCGGGATCGCCTGCCCCGACTGTTCCATGCCTCCCCGTCTCCGGCCGCCCCGCCCGACGGCGGCCGGCGCAGCCCTGCCCGGTTCGGGACTCGCGGTCCTCGGGCGCGCGTCGGCCGATGTCTCCTCCGGCGTGAGTGCCGTGCCGGCGCCGCGACCGGCGCCGCGTGCCATCAGCGCCCAGAACGACTACCTCATGGTGCAGATGCTGCGCCAAGTCATCTTGCACGGTACCGGGCGTGCGGCGCGCGCCCTCGGCCGCGCCGACCTCGCCGGCAAGACCGGTACCACCAACCGCCAACGCGACGCGTGGTTTGCCGGCTTCAACCCGTCGCTGGTCGCGGTGAGTTGGGTCGGCTTCGATCACGTCGGCCCGCTCGGCAGGGCCGAGACCGGCGCTCGCGCCGCGCTGCCGATGTGGATGGACTTCATGAAGGCGGCCCTCAAGGATGTGCCGGAACAATTCCTCCCCCGCCCGCCCGGCCTCGTGACAGTGCGCATCGACCCGCACACCGGCCAACCCGCCGGGATCGACAACCCGGGCGCCGTGTTCATCACGTTCCGTGCACGCTATGCTCCTACCGTTCAAGGTCCGGGCGGCCCGCCCCCGCCGCCGGTCCCGCATCTGTTCTGAATTCCCGGCGCGCCCCCGGTCGGTTCCTCGGACCGGTATGACTTGGCGCCGTGCTTTTCGGTCGAGGAGCGGACGCCATGGTCTCAGCGCAAGAAGCGCTCGAACGCCTGCGTAAGGGCAACCGTCGCTTTGTGGCGGACCTCGAAGGCTGCGGCGCCGGCGCCGGGCGCACCAATCGCGGCGCCTTGCCGGCGGTCCAGGAGCCGTTCGCCATCATTCTGGGATGTTCGGACTCGCGGGTGCCCGCGGAGATCGTCTTCGACCAGGGATTGGGGGACCTGTTCGTCATCCGCGTCGCCGGAAACATCGTCGCCCCGTCCCAGATCGGCAGCGTCGAATTCGCGGCCGACCGTTTCGGTACCCGCCTGGTCGTGGTCCTCGGCCACTCGATGTGCGGGGCCGTCCTGGCCACGCTGGAAGAACTGGAGCAGCCCTCGGAGCACCGCTCACCGAATCTGCGTTCCATCGTCGACCGCGTGCGGCCGTCGGTGGAAGGACTCCTGGAAACCGATCTGCGCCGGGACCGCGGCGCCCTGATCCGGCACGCCGTGCGGGCCAACATCCGCGCCTCCGCTGAGCACCTGCAACACGGCTCGCGGATCCTGGAACACCTGATACGGAATGACGGGCTCATGATCGTGGGCGCCGAGTACTCGCTGGAGACGGGCACGGTCGATTTCTTCGACGAATAGAGTGGGACCAACCAATTATGGAATGAGGGCGGTGACGAAGCCGAGGCTCGGCGCCGGATTGCAATTTTCAAGGCGGACGGTCGGCCGGTGAACCTCGTTGCAGATAAGCAGATTCAATTCCCCGAGAGGAATGAAAAAAGGCGCCCAATATAACGGGTTATCTATTGGCACGGGTTGTGCAATAACGGTGTTGGTCCCGCACCGCGCAAGTGCGAGGCCCGTGGGATTGGAGTGAGGATACGCCATGCTCGGTTTTCCCGGACGATACCCCAAGCACTCTGCCGCCACCTCCGAGGCGGTGCTGGGAGGTGGATCCATCGTGGGGGGCGGGTCGGCCGCCGCAACGCAAATCGGGCCGATCAAGGCCTTGTTCAGCAAGACCCTGAATCCGGTGATCGCGCTGATGATTATCGCGGTTGCCGACGGGTTCCTGTTCATCATCGTGGGGGCCTGGACGGTCGGCGGCGGCGAGACCGCGATGACCGGCTTTTTGGGCAAGGCGATTTTCGGGGATGCGGTCCTGCACTGGTTCCCGTACTGGGGGAAGGTGTTTCCCTTGGATCCCATGTACTGGAAGATATATATCAGCTTCGGGATGGTCTTCGGCGCCTTCGTCGGGGCGTTGCTGTCGGGGGAGTTTTATCTGCGCCTGCCACGCCATCTCGGTGAGTGGACGATGATTACGATCGGCGGGCTGTTGATGGGGATCGGCATACGACTGGCGTTTATCTGCAACATAAGCACGTTTTTCGCCGTCACCACCGAGATGAACCTGGCCGGTTACCTCGCGGTAAGCGGCATCCTCGCGGGTGCATGGGTCGGCACTCAAATATACAAGAAGGCGCTCGGCGGGTAGCCGCGACTTCGGGGTTTCGGCTATAGAGCAAGAGTTGCCGCATCGCGGGAAAACGGAGGAGGCAAGGCATTATGAGCCCACTTGCAGAAGTAATCGCGGCGTTCATGTTTGGGTCCCTGGTGGGAATCCTGGTCCAGCGGAGCCGATTCTGCAACGTCGCCGCACTGCGTGATGCAATGCTCTTTCGCAGCTACCGCAGCACCAAGGCACTGCTGGTCGGCATGATGATCATGACTTTTCTATTCACCCTCGGAATGACGTTTGGAATCGGCCATCCGGTGCAGTTCGACGCCGGTCTCAACACGGTCATCGGTCTCTTCCTGTTCGGCATCGGGATGGTCATGGCCGGCGCATGCACCGTTGGAACGTGGGTGCGGGTCGGGGAAGGCAACATCGGCGCGCTCTGGGCCTTGATTTTCACCTTCGTGGGGATGTTCGCCTTCTCCATGCTCTACAGCGTCATCCATTGGCCGCCCGCCTACGGTTTGATGGATCATAAAGTGCATCTGCGGAGTCTTCAGTTCGGGTTCGCCAATGCCCGTACGTTGCAGGACGAGACCGGAATTCCCGCGGTGGTGTTCGGCCTGATCCAAGTCGGCGTGTTGGCGTTGTTCTACCGCACGATCCTACGGCGGGAAGCGCGCCAGAAGGCCGCAGCAGCGGGCGGTTCCGCTTCGGCCGGCGAAGAGGGCGGTTGTCATTAGGGCCCCGCTTCGCCTGCGGGATCGATGGGCAAAGGGCGCGTACGTTGCGAGGTGTTTACGATGGGTTTGTTCGGAAGCGGGAAAAAGAAGCGGCAGGGCGGCGATCAATCCGCCCGGACGAGTACGGTGGATGTGCCCGGCGTGGGTCTGCTGACGATCGTGCGCCAAGTTAATTGTCTGGGCGACAGTTGTCCCCGGCCGCAGCTTCTTGCCAAAAAGGCATTGCGTGAAGTGAATGAGGGCGATGTGGTCGAAGTCCTGGTCGACAACCCGAGTTCGGTAGAGGCGATCCCCCCGATGATGGCGGAATTGCGTTGCACCCACGTTGCGACCGTCAAGGACCCGCGGCAGTGGCGCGTATACGTGCGGAAGGGTGTGGCATGATTTGGCGGATCTACATCTACGGGATGGTCATAGCCCTCGCCATAGCGACCGTGGGAAGCTTCACCTACTTGGTCGTGGACCCGCCTGCGCGGCTGGCACGGACATCGTACGGTCTGGACCGCTTCACGACCCCGCCGGTCCTCCTACCGCAAACCTCCGGGTCGGGCGGCTCGACGGCACCCCGCTCCATATCGATCGACGAACTGATTCGTTTTTACCAAGCGAGCGCCGCCGGGAACGGGGCGACGGCATCGGCCAAGGCGATCAGCGCCCCGACCGGGTGTTGAGCATCGTGCGACTGTCAAAGGGGGAGCACAGACAATGACGACACCGGCCATCCTGCTCTTGGTCTTGTTCGTTACCACGTTTCTTCTGTTTTACGCCATTCTCTTCAAGAGCTAGCGGGGAGTGAACGATGTTCTCGTTTCGGGAAATTCGCATAGCGGTTCTCTACATGCTGTTGACCATGGCCGCGGTGGTCGGGATCCTGGCGATACCGTTTCACTATTGGGCTCAGGATCCCAAGCAGATCGCCGAAGCGGATATCCCGCGGGCGGCCGTCGATTTCCCGAAGGTTCGGGTGCGCGTGGACGGGAAATCGCGGGAAATGACGGTTGAGCAACTGTTGTTTCACTATCTGAAAAGTCAGGGCGCCCCGCAGTCCGGTACATCGGCGAAGGCGATCGGCGCCCCGACCGGATGTTGAGCGGACCTCGGTCGAGCGATGCGCCTTCGACCGGACTGACGGCAGCTTGGGAGCGTGACATGAGACAAAGGCCGGCTGGGCTCGTGGATTACAACGGCAGGATGGCGCGTGCACTTGTCGTGGTCCTTACCTTCGCGTTGATGGTGCCTGTATCGGCGGCGGTGGCCGCCGTCGCCGGCTACCCGGACGGCTCGCTGCTGGCGAACTTCGCATGGTTGCGAGCGCATCAGCAGAGCGGGAACGTGCAGATCGTCGACGTGCGAGAGCCCGGCCAGTTCGCTTTGCTCCACATCCCCACGGCCGTCGACATCCCCTTCTCGAGGCTGCGCACCCCGGCCAACGGCCCGCTGAGCGCATCGGCCTATGCGCGCATCTTCGGTGCGCACGGAATCCGGCCGGGGGATTCGATCGTCGTATACGGCGATCCCGGATCGTTCGATATCACGTATACGTTGTGGGCCCTGAACTACATAGGGCTCGACCGCGCGCGGGTATATTTTGGCGGGATCCAGGACTGGATCGGTCACGGCGGCGCGATCGCGCGCGGCTTGAGCGAGCCGACTCCCGTCACACTCCCGTATCGGGTTGTTCCGCAGGTGCGCGAATCGGCCGTCGAACTGGAGCAGGCGCTGTCCCAAAAGACCGTCATACCGCTCGATGCGCGCACGATCGCGGAATTCGACGGCATCGATGTAAGGGCCCTGCGAGGGGGGCATATTCCAGGGGCGGTCAACATCGACTATACGCGGGTGTACCAACACAATAATCCGCAAACCGGGCGACTGAAGAGCGCCGCCGAGCTGGAAAAACTGTTTAAAGGGCTGGATCCGGGCGCTCGTTACGTAACCTATTGCCAGACCGGCGTGCGGGCCAGCATGATGTATTTCACGCTGCGGCTGATGGGATTCCCTCATGTCGCCGTGTATCCCGAGTCCTGGCAGGTTTGGGGCAGCGACCTTGCCCTGCCCACGGCCGACACGACGTACTTGGATATTCCGCGGATTACGGGGGCCGTGGCGGCGACGGCGGGCAGGTTGGATGCGCTGGAGTCGCTTGTCGGACAAATGGTCCAGAAAAACGCCGAGTCCGCCGTATCCGCCGTCAGCCCCGGCCTCGTGTACGGCGCGTATATCCTTGCCGGCCTGGCGCTGTTGTTCGCGGCGGCGGGCACTCTGCGGCGTATCAAGCAATGAGCGCAGACCCGGGGACGTCGGGAGGCCGGCGCTTGGCGCTGATTGTGACCTCCAGCCGTTACGTCGAGGTATTGAAGGGTTTGGTCGCACAGGCAAGGGCCGGAGGAATCGAGCTGGCGTGCTTCCTGACGGGGGAGGGGGTCAGGGTCCTGTCGGATGCGGAGGTTCTGCAGGAGGCGCGCTCCTCGTCGATGCGCTTCGGAGTATGCGAACTGAGTTGGGGGCGCGAGCATATGGGCGCACTCATCGAGGGCGTGAACTACGCAAGCCAGTATCAGAACTCTGAATTCATGTTGTGGGCCGACAAGGTCCTGGTGCTTTGACGCCGATGGAGACAGCCGCATGAGTGGTCGATCCCGCCCCAAGCAAATCGCCGTGCTCGTGCGCAGGCAACAGGCGGAGGCGTTGCGGGTCGCGGCCGGTCTGACGCTGGCCGGGAACGGCGTGGACGTCTATTTGCTGCAACGCCTGCGCCTGGAAGATCCGCAGGTGCAGGAGCAGTTGGAGACGCTGGATCTTGCGGACATTTCCCCGATTGCAGTACTCGCAGAGGGCGAAAGCCCGTCGATGAATGAAGGTTCGTCCATAGGCCTTCCGGCGTTTTCGCGGCGTATCGTGGCATACGACGCCGTGATCAGTATATGAGCGCGGAACGGCGCGGAGATGGAGCGAATCCGATGAAGATTCTGCATGTCGTACAAGAGGCGGAAGACCTGACCGGGACCGTGCAGCGGTTCATCGATCTGATCGACGAGGGCCACGTACAGGAGGTGGTCTGCCTCGCCGAGCGCGATCGGGACGAGGGCTTTGACGCACGGCTGCTCGAGGCCTTGGTCGCATCGGATCGCGTGATCTGCTGGTAGGGCCGTGAATCGACCGCCGGGAGGGTCGTTGTCGTATCTTTCCGAGGGACCCGGCCCCCTCGCGGGCGTTGCGAGCGCTTCATACGCAGATGCCGGTCCCTGTTTCGCTTCCGGTGGCGCTGGGACTGGGCGCGCGGCTGCCTATGCATTACTGAGGCCGCGACTGACGGCCGTCTATGCCGCCTTCGGGTCGCCGTCCCCTGTTCGCGGGACTCCCGGCTCTCGGGGCGCCACCTTGCCGTGGGTATTCTCCCGATTCTTTAGGGCGCTGCTGCGCTGGATCCTGCGGCGTATTCCCGGAACCCGACGGGCGCCTGCTCAGGGGCCGGCACTATGCAAAATGCACCGCCCACCGGTAACGCGGGAGCTATGCAACCGATCGCATTTGCCAACGATCGTTCGGGTACCGCTGTAACTGGCTTTCCACAATGGGAAACCTGTTATTTCGGCACTCTGGCATGGTTGATGCTAATTTGAATACCCGCAGCAGCTGAGATCAGGGAAATCTCGAAAAATCCCGTCAAGCACTCTTTTCAATTTTCTTGGCTAAATAAAAATTACAGTCCATGAAGCTCTCCGATTTCCCGAGCAAGCTGTCAGACGCAGGAGAATACGATATGAAACCGACTAGAATCCGGTCCGATGCCCAGCGGATGCGTGGGCTGATCATCGGCATGCTCGCCGCATTGACGATGCTGGTCGGCGCGTGCCGAGACAATACTACACATGATCTGGTGCTCAATGCCGCGGGTACGGCGGCAACGGTGATCACGGCCGACAGTCCTGCGGAAATTGCTCAGGAGTCCGCCGCTGATTACAACAACAACGTCAACGGCCTGATCACCGCGAAGACGCTGGAGTCCTGGATCGACGACTGGTCGGCCAATCGTCCGGCGGGTATCACCGGTCGCCTGGTCATCCTGCAAATCGATAACGGTCCCGCCGGGAAGGAATACATAACACCCCATCCGGCGGCCGGTGTGGTGACCTACAGTGTTGTAGACAGTACTCGTTTGGTCGAGACCCGCTCCGACGGGGTGATCCAGGTCATCAGCATGGTGCCGGACGGCCCGACGATGGATCGGTTCTTTCACGACTATGGTATCGATCCCACCAAGGACATGCTGGTGTGGGTCATGGGCACAGGCGGCGCGCTCGCGAACATGTGGATGGGCCGGGGCTGGTACATGATGCGCTACTGGGGTGTTCCAAGGACGCACCTCGCTTTTCTCGACGGCGGCGCTTCCTTCGTCATGGCCGCCTCGTACATGGGAAGCACGGCGAGCTGCGATGAGAACGTGAGTACGAGTTGCCTGCCCGGTAACGGAACGTTCTCAGTGCGCAACCTGCCCCAGGACAATACCGCCCTGCAAGCGACGCTCGAGGATATGATGCGCATCGTCACGCCCACCGACGTGAACGACCTTCACAACGGAGTGTTTCTCTGGGACGCGCGCAACATAGGTCAATACAGTGCCGGGCTCACCAGTGAAAGCGGCGTCCCGCCGGCAAACTACATGGCCACCTTTCAGAACAGCGGATCTCAGCAGGGCCATCCCAATGGGGCGCTGGATCTGAATTTCATCAACATGCTGAATCCGGCCGCCGGCTACACCTACAAGCCCAAAAGCGAGCTGCAGGCCTATCTTGATGGCCAAGTGGACGCCAACGGCAAGGGCTTCGAGGATGCAACGCTGCAGCCGGTGGGCGCCGGCAGGGCCTACCAGCCCGGCGATACGGTGTACACTTACTGCGAAACCACGTTCCGTGCCATGATCACCGGTATCGTCTCCGGTGTCATCCTCGGCAAGCCGACGCGTTTCTACGACGGCGCGATGTATGAATGGCATTCACTGTCCAACATCGTTGCGGACAATGGTTTGTCGATTCTGCCCATCGACTCGCCGTGGCGGACGGACTTGGTCAATCGCTCCTACTTCCGTCCCGCCGACAGCGCGGCTGCCGTCACGACGCGTATTGTCACCGATCCGTATGCGATTTCGGCGAACGCCATTGTCCGCGCGGACCGGGAATACAAGCGCGGCGGCGGCAGCGGCGGCGGCAGCGGTGGAGGCGTCCTGCCCCCTCCTCCAAACCCTTGCGCGAACGCGGGCTGACCTTCCTCCTCCGAGGCGCCGGTGTTCCGGGTTTGGTCTTCGCGGCGGGCCGGAAACGGTTCGCCGCCTTTCTTGATAGTATCGTAGCGATCCGGTCTGTTATTCATTCCGGTTCAATGCGACCACGGCCGGAAATATTCCGCATCGCGGAGGGTTCGGGGAGCCTTGGCTATGTGCTCAAAGCACTTCGAGAGTACATCTTGGTAGACCGGCTTCGTCGTGCGGGGATCGTGCACGACGTCTATTCCAACCTGCGGTGTCCGGTAACGGTCCGGTAGCCGCCGTTTGTGCGAGCATCCGCTTATGGGCAGACCACGACATCGGCGCCGACTTCGATCCCTCCTGTGGATCGGGGTTCCGTCGCTGATTTTGGGGGCGGTGGTTCTAACGGTTGTGTTGCACGACGCGCCCGGCGCCAAGTCTCGGCGCGTTGCCTCGAGCGATTCGGTTGCTGCGTTCCTTGCGCATTACTGGGAGTATCCACTGCAACCGGAGGGGAAACCCCCGGCCGGCTATTCGCCGCTCACTGCGTCATTGGCGCCGTCGGCCTGCGGTCGCTGCCATACCCGGCAGTATCGGGAGTGGCGCTCGAGTCTGCACCACACGGCCATGGGGCCCGGCATGCTGTGGCAGTTTTACCTGTACGGTCAGCGTGGCGCGAACTCCTGCATGCGCTGCCATGCCCCCCTCGCGGAGCAGAAGGCGCTGATCGCGCGGGATTTCCACTGGCCGAACGCCCCTTCCGGGCCCCCCCCTTCGTATGTACCCTCCAATCTGGCCCGCCAGGGGCTGGTCTGTGCGGCCTGTCACGTCCGCGCCCAGCGCCGCTATGGGCCGCCCCCGTTGCCCGGCCGGCCGGCGGGCGATACGCCGGGTCTGCCGCACGGCGGATTTACGGTCAGTGCGGCGTTCCGGGACAGCCGTTTTTGTGCGAGCTGCCACCAGTTCCCCGCCGACGGGCCCGCGCTGGACGGCGTTCCGTTTGAAAATACATATCAGGAGTGGCGCCGAAGCCGCTTTGCGCGCGAAGGGATCTCCTGCCAGGACTGCCATATGCCGGCAGGCCGTCACTTGTGGCGGGGTATCCATGATCCCGCGATGGTGCGCAAGGCCATTACCGTTTCCTTGCGCGTCAGCCGGCGCGGGTCGCGGTTGGTGCACGTCGAGGCTGAGATCGTGAATTCCGGGGCCGGACACGACTTCCCCACCTATCTGGTGCCCCGTGTTACAGCCCGCCTCGATCTCGTTACGCCCGCCGGCAAGGTCGCCCGCCAACTGGCGAGTCGGACCATCGGCCGTCGGGTGAACCTCGAACTGACCCGCCAGTTCTCCGATACCCGTATCCCGCCGGGAGGCCGGCTGACCTTCGGCGCCGATCTCCCGGCCCCGCGGGATCCCGGCTGGCGCGTACGCCTGCGGCTCGCCGTCGCCCCCGAGGAGTGGTACGTGCGCATGTACGAACACTATCTCGCCGAGGGCGGGCATCTGCCACCGGCCGCACTGCCGCTGCTCCGCCAAGCCGTGGCGCAGGGGCATGCGGAGCGCTTCGTAGTCAATATGGCGACCGTCTCCCTACCCCCTCTCGGTGCACCCGCCGCGCGGGTTGCAAATTGAGCACGGGGGCGACAGGCGTCCCCGTTCTGCAATACTTCCCATTGGCCATGGCGACCTGCATCTTGCTGTTTATACGTCATTCTTTCGGATGGCACGCAACCTGCTTTGGATGATCATCGAGAAGTGGAGGGGGGCGGGACGATGGCCGCACGGGCCGAGCCACTGATTGCAGGACTCATGCCGGCTGCGGGATCGACGGCAGGCCGCGCCGGTCCGGCGCTACCGCCCTTTCTCCACACCGGCGCCGCCGGCCGGGTCCCGGATATCGTAGGAGCGGCCCGTGCGGGCGGGGAGTCGGCTCCTCAGGCGCGCTTCGGTGGGAGCGGCAATGCCGGCATGTGCGGTCACGGACCTACCGAAAAGCGGATCGAAGCGGCTGAAGCGCGCCCGCATGCGGGGAAGGCGGAAAACCGCACCCCGTCAGCCACGTCGAAAAACCGAAACCAAGCACGGAGGACGCGGCCGAAATGAGCATCCAACCATTGAAACGCCTGGCTCGCCACCTGCGGCGGGGGATCGTAGCGAGCGTCGTCGTTACCGCGACCTCCCTGGTCGCCGTGATTATCGGACTGATGATCGCGGGCCGCCTCGGCGGCGAGGTTCCCGCAACGCAAGTCATCTCGCATTCCGGCCCCCTGGCCCAATTGACCGCGACCGCCGCCGATCACGGGTGGGGAAGCAAGGCGATCGTACTTCTTCACGCGGACCTGCTTTCCGGGGCGGGAATCCGCCCCGCGAATGCATGCGGGCTGGGCGCGACCTCCTGTTACAAGTGCCACAACGGCACCCAGGCCGCAGCGCCGGACAACAAGCCCTGGCATGTTCAGCATATCCCCGTCAACTATTCCTGCAACGGTTGTCATCAAGGGAACCCGCGCCTCATGAACAAGGTCATCGCCCACTCGGGCCTTCTCTCGGATCCGCTGACGAACCCCGCAAAGGCCTGCGCAACCTGCCACACCGATCCGGCGAGGCTCGGGAAGTACTTGGCGAGCTATAAGCAGATCGCGAAAAAGAAGGATTAGTGTCATGGAAAAATCCAGCAAATTTGCACTCGGCGCCATGCCGGGGGGACGCCGTTTCCTCGTGCGAGCCATCGTTCCGGCGTTGCTTATCGGGTGTTCGGCGGGGACCGCGGTAGCGGGGCCCACCCTGACGTTCGGGAAAGAGGGGTCGGTTACGTTGAGCTATCTGACTCAGATGTGGACGCAATACCGCAGCTATAGCGGTCCGACGCCGACCAGTTCCGTACCCAACGACAGCGGTACGACCCAGTTCTTCCTGCGCCGGAACCGGTTCAATATTTCGGGGCAGTTCAACAACTACCTCGGATTCTATACACAGATCGATGCACCGAACGACGGCAAATTCGGTGTGGCGAACAAGGGCGTTTTCTATCGAGATGCCTATCTGACGTTCGATTACTCCGACGCGATCCGACTCATCGGCGGGAAATTCAAACAGACCTTTACGCGGGAAAACCTTGAGGATTGCTTCGGACCCCTGACCATGGATCGCTCCGAGGTTATCTCGTACACTCCCTTCGGCGGGTCCCGCGACGACGGCATCGCCCTGTGGGGAAATCTCCACAACGCGATGTTTCAATACCGGGTCATGGTCGCAAACGGCCGCAACAACTCGGCCGTCATGCCCAAGCACTTGCCGCGGATCACGGCGCGATTCGATGTGAGTCTCCTGGAGCCGGAATACGCCTATGGCTATGAGGGGACTTATCTTGGGACCAAGAAAGTGCTGACCATCGGCGTCGCTTATGACTATCAGAAGGACGTGGCCTATGCGGATTATCCGGCTCGCAAGGATCCCGTGAGCTACAAGGCGTGGACCGCGGACGTGTTCTACGAGCACCCGTTTTCCACGGGGACTTATACATTTAGTACGGCCTATATACACTATGATACTGGTAACGCGATCAACAATCCGAACCACGGTTCGTCGCTTCCCATCAACACGCAGCTCTCCGGCTACTACGTGAAGGCGGCCTATATGTTGCCGCACAAAGTCGGGATCGGGCGGCTGCAGTTTTTCGCGCGTCACGAGCAATGGAACTACCATCTGGCCTCCGGCCTGTATGACGCCCGCTGGAACAGCGGGGGCATAAATTACTATATTGATGGGCAGAACCTGAAAATCTCGGCGGCGTTCGCCCGCGTTACCTATCCGCACCAATCGCTCACCTCGCCTGCGCTGCAAGATTATAATCAGGCTACGCTCGGGGTACAGATGATCTTCTGATGTTATATACTGAGCCGTATGCCGGCTCGAGGGCGAGGTCGGCGTATGCGCAGCATCGTTCGCTCCGGCGGAGGGACGAAATGGGTATGAACCCCGGCGAGCCGGTTACTCCGATGCCGGCGGAGAAATTCCCGGCCGCCTCGGAGCCGATCGCCTCGGGACGGCGCGCTTTGTGGCTGTCGGCGGCGATTGTCGCGGGAGTTCCGGTCCTCTGGGGCCTCTTTTTCCTGATGCATTTTTCCGATTCCACCCGCACCGCAGCGGGTATCGCTTGGCTGGCCGCCGCGTCTCTTTCGGCGGCCGGCGTTCTCCTTTTCGTCCTTTATTCTTATCGCAAGACCCTGGTCCGCCTCCGGCGGGGGATCCGCACGGCTCAGGAGGGCGCACTGGAACCGATTATCGACATCCATCCCGTGAGTCCGTTCCTCGCCCGCCTGCTAAACGACTACAATCGCATGATCTCCACGCTGGGGTCGATGTTCTCCGAAGTGGAGGAATGCCAGAATCGCGTCCTCGCCGAGCGTAATCGGATGAACGCGATCATCCAGAGTCTTCCCGGGGCATTGCTCGGGATCGACGATGAACTGTGCGTGAATGCGATCAATAAGCTGACCGAGGAATATTTCGGGTTGTCGCAGGAGGAGCTCAGGGGGCGAAATTTGTTCGACCTCCTCTCGGTGGGGGAGGTCGACCGTGAGATTCTGCGCGACGCGTTCCTGTGCAAACGGCGGATCTCCAACCATGAAATCGATCTCTCGATCGGCGGCGTCACAAGATGTTTCAGCCTGAACCTCGTGTTCCTTTCGGAACAGGACGCCGACCTGGACGCGGTTGCGACCCTGCAGGATATCAGCGACTATAAGCGGCTCCAGGAGAGCGTAAACAGTCGGGAGAAGCTGGTCGCGCTGGGCCAGCTCGCGGGCGGTGTGGCACATGAGCTGAATACCCCGCTAGGCAACATCCTCGGCTATGCGCAACTGCTGCGCGATGGTGTGCACGATCCGGGAAAGGCCGAGCGTTTCGTGAGCGTTATATGCGATGAAACAAAGCACTGCTCCCGGATAATCGACGAGCTGCTGAGCTACGCCCGCAAGGACAAGTGTGACGAGGAGTCCTGCGACCTCAATATGCTTGCCCGGGAGGCCGTCGATACTTTTTTGAACTGCAGAATGAAACGCCGCAATATCCGGCTATTGTTGGAACTCGACCCGCGTGCGCCCGTGGCCGCGATCGGCTCCGGTCACATAGACATCGTCTTGGTCAACCTGTTGCTGAACGCGCTTCACGCGTTGAAAGAGGTGTCGGACCCGCAGATCGTCGTGCAGACCCGGTTGGAGCCCAAGACGGGCACGGCGGTGCTCGTCGTGGCGGACAACGGGCCGGGCGTTCCGGAACGGATCCGCGGCCGGATCTTCGATCCGTTTTTCACTACGAAGGAGGTCGGGGAGGGTAGCGGTCTCGGGCTCTCGATCGGCCAGGCCATCCTTTCCAAGCGCGGTGCCCGAATACGCTACGACGAGACCTACACCGATGGCGCCCGCTTCATTGTGAGGCTCCCGACCATCATCGCCGCATCCTGAAAAGCGGGCAGACGAACGTCCGCGGAAGGTGAACATGAAGGCCGATCCGACAGATCACGGCGTCCCCGCCGTTTTGGTCGTTGAAGACAATCCAACCATGCGAGAGCTGGTGGCCGGCATTCTCGAGCCTCTGGATGTAAGGATTGAACTGGCCTCGGACGGCCAGGTTGCCATGGACATCCTGGAAAGTACGGATATAGCCGTCGTCGTAACGGACCTGAAGATGCCGGGCGTCGACGGCGTGGACGTTCTGCATTTTGCAACCGCCTCCAACGCGCTGACCCAGGTCGTCCTGGTCACCGGTTATGCGACCGTGGAGTCGGCGGTCGAAGCCTTGAAGAGCGGGGCGTATGACTATATCCGCAAGCCGTTCGACAACGCGGAACTCTTTCATACGGTAAAGAAGGCGCTGGAGCATTACCGCTTGAGCCGGGAGAACATCCAGCTTCGGCAGGCGAATCGAATCTACGAGGACGGCAATCAGTTGATCGGCCGTTCCCGCGCGATCGCGCACGTACGGCGGTTCGTCGACGCGACGTCCGGGTACGACTGCAGCGTGCTGATTACGGGGGAGAGCGGGAGCGGAAAAGAGCTGGTCGCACGGCAAATCCATACCCAGAGCAAGCGCCGGGATGCGGCGTTTGTGGCGCTGAATTGCGGCGCGATCCCGGAGAATATCATCGAGAGCGAGTTGTTCGGTCATCAGAAGGGGGCATTCACTGGCGCGGACCGAAGCAAGATCGGGCTATTCGAAGAGGCCCACGGCGGCACGCTGTTTCTGGACGAGGTCAATAACGCCTCTTTGGCACTGCAGGTGAAACTTCTACGGGTGCTGCAGGATGGAACCTTCTATCGGCTCGGCGATACGAAGCCGCGTAGCGTGGACGTGCGCGTCCTGGCTGCGACCAACCGGGTTCTTCCTACGTTGGTTGAGAAGGAGTTGTTCCGTGAGGACCTGTACTACCGGCTGAAGGTGATCGAGGTATCGATTCCTCCGCTGCGTGAGCGGCGCGAAGACATTCCATTGCTGACGAACTATTTCATCACTCGCCTCGCTCGAAAGATCGGAAAGGACGTTAAAGGCATCTCCACGGAGATGCTCAGCGTGTTGATGCGCTACGATTGGCCGGGAAACGTTCGAGAGCTGGAAAATCTGGTGCAGCGGATGATCATACTGAGCGATGGTGATCAGATTGACGACCGGGGTGTCCTGCCGCCGGAGATCACCAATCGGAGTTCGCACTCCGTCCGCGCGCTGGATTTCATGGAACCGAAGAGCCTCGAGGAAATCGAGGCGTATTTCATCATAAAGACCTTGCGGGAAACGGAGGGGAACCGGAGCCTGGCGGCGGAGATCCTGGATATCGACAAGTCGACTCTCTGGCGGAAGATCAAGCGTTATGAACTCGAATAGAACCACGGGACGGCGAGTGCTGCACCTCGGCGCGAGCATCGCCGTCGTCGCGGTCGTAGCGATGGCCCCCGCCGCGGAGGCTGCGGCATTGAGCGTGAACCAGCGGCTGGACCGGCTGGAGTCCCAGGTGCATGAGATCCTGCATATCCTCAAGGGGCGACAGGGGGGCGGGGAGTCAGGTCCCGGATCGAAGGCGATCCCCGCGCCAAGTCCGAAAGCGGGTCCGGCGCGCACGCCACGGCCGGTATCGCCCCCGCACGACCTGGAGAGAGGCGCGAGGATCCGCTATTTCATATCACGGGCCGAGCTGCAGACTCCGCAGGACGTCGACCCGCAGGCAACGGGCATCGTAGAGGAGCCGGCGCGCCTGAAGTTCACGCCGTCGCACTACGGGGTCGAGGGCGGCGGGATATTCTCGCATTTTCGCGACCCGTCCGAGTACCGCTCCGTTGCGCTGCTTGTGCGGGGGCAATATCACGCACGGCGTTCCGGCACCTACGTCTTCTACATCTATCCCAAGCCGGCCCGCGGGGGACGGGACATGGCACTGGTTTCTACGGCTATGAGCGGGACGCTCGCGATCGGCGGACGTACGCTTATTCGTTTCCCGCGGACTTCCAGTTGGGCGCCGCGGCATGCGGGGATTCACCTCCGGGCGGGTATGCATCGATTCCGGCTCTGGGTCGTGGATTATTCGGCCGGCTATGGGCCCAGTCCGATCTCATCGCTGGTGGATCTGGCGGTGCGGAGACCGGGCGACGCCGGGCCGCAGCCCCTCAAGGCGCTCTATGTGAGCCAGTGATCGGTCGCAAAGTTTTCTTGGCTATCGGAATGCTTCTCGGCGCGGCCGCGGTCCGGGCCGATCCGTCATTCGTCTTTGTCCACCATCTCGCTCCGCTCCTGCATCGCGGCGCAACCGTCGTGGATGTGCGCCCACTCCGGGATTGCGAAAAACAGACCATCACCGGCGCGCATTGCCTGCCGGCGGTCGAGCTGCTTGGGCCCCACGGGCGGCTGATCGGTTTCCGCTATATCTTGTGGATGCTCGGGACCGTGGGGCTTTCCGGCTCCGAAGAGGTCGTGGTGGTGGGTGACCGCCCGGAGATTCGGGAGTTTGTCGGGGGAGTGTTGTACTTGGCGGGCCAACGCAAAGTGGACATACTCAGCACGCCTATGACGGGGCGCGACGCCGTCGCTCGATCGCTCCTCGGATCTCCCGGTCGGGTGCCGGGATCGACTCGGGATCCCTTCTTTCAAGGCCGGGGGCGGGAACGCCTGATCGTGCTTCGGGGGGAGTTGGCACGAGCGCTGCGCGGGTCCGATTCGCCGGTGTTGCTCGATGGCCGCTCTGTTCAGGAATACTGGGGCGTGACGATACGGGCCCGGTACGGCGGCCATATCCCGGGTGCACGGCGCCTCCCCGCCTCCGAACTGCGGCGGGAGTTGAAGCATGGTGATTTCCAGGTGCCGCTGCTGGCGCACCCGATCGCCTATGCGAACGGCCCTTTCTCCTCGATCGCCTACTTCGCCCTGTTACGGGCCGGCGCCGGTATTGCCGCGCGGGTATATATCGGCGGCTGGCAGGCGTGGGCGGCTGACGGCGCGTTGCCCGCAGACTCGGTCACTTATCCGAGCCCGCCTGCGGATGCCGAGACGGCCGTCGGGACGCCGCCCCCCCCGGCGCGTCATGAGAAGGGCAATCGAGAGTTGGTCGATTGGCGCGTCCTCACCCTGCTGGTCGCTATTGGCGGGCTGTTGCTGGGCAGCGCGGGATGGATATGCTGTCGTCGGCGCCACCGGCGGCCGCGTTAGAGAGAGGGAGCGCCGCCATGCCGAAACTCCGGTTCATTTGGGTGCTCCTGGGGGTCGCGGTGCTCTTCTTGTCCGGTGGCCCACCTCCTGCGCGGGCGCAGTCGGAAAGCGGTCGGCGCCTGAGCGTCGAGTTCGAAATCATGCTGGGCAACGTGCGCTGGATGCGCGCGCCGACCACCGGGCCGCTGGAGCGCAAGGGCCTCCATGCGCGGTTGGCCAGCGCCCTCCTGGGCTACCTTGGGATCACCGCACGGCGGTATCTCGACGAGCGGGGAATCGCGAATACCGGCCTGCTCCGGCAGGTCCATACGTTACAGACGGAGTTTGAGGCGGGGGATTTCACGGCCCTCGAGACGCGCCTTCAAAACCTGGCCAAGGCCTACCCGATCGATCTGCGCGGGATCCTGCCGCTGACCGTGACGCCGGATCGTCTTCGGGTCGGGCGCAGGCTGTACCGCAAATACTGTTGGAGTTGCCACGCCTCCCCGGGCTACGGCCGGGAGTATCCGGCTCCGGACCTGTTCCACATCGCACGTACGGAGCCGCGTCGCGAGTTTGCGGCGCGGTTGATCGGCGGGATCTACGGGAATTTCTATACTTCCATGGAAAACCCCTTCTCGGATGAGCAGATCGCCGGCCTCTTCGCCTATTTCGTCCACGACAAGCCGCCTGATACGAAGTGAGTATCGGCCCACGGCCGGTGCCGCGCCTGTACGTTGCAATATGGCGTCGGCTGGGCCGCAATGGCGGGAATGCAATTCCGGGTCTCGAGGGAACCTCATTAACAGATTGTTCCCCGGCAAATTTCCTGTCTGGCATGGATTCTGCTTGTGGGGCACCGGGCTCAGGCAACGCTATGCGTGCCACCCTATGATCCGGAGGTGGGGCCGATGCACGAGGGTTCGAGCTGGCAACTGCGTACGATCCTGGTTCCGATCGACCGCTCGGCGGCCTGTCGGAGCGCTTTGGACGTGGCCATCAATGTGGCGCGCTGCAACGGCGTCGAGACTCTGCATCTGATACACGCAGTCGATCCGGACGTGTTCGGTGCCGTGAGCGCCGATTTAGACCGCCAGATGATCGAACCGCTCATCGAGCGGGGCCGCGACCTCCTTGCGGTCGCGACCAAGCATATCGGTGATGCGGGGCTGAAGACGACGTCCGGAGTGATCGAGGCGGCGCCTGTCGAGGCAATCCTCGATACCGTCATCCGCATACAGGCCGATCTGGTAGTGCTCGCTACGCGCGGGCGGACCGGCATACGCCGAATCCTGGGAAGTGTCGGGCTTGCGGTCATCGCCTATGCGCCGTGCTCCGTTCTGGCGATCCCTGAGATCGCGCCGGGGTGGGATATCCGGCGTATCCTGCTCCCATGGAAGCGAGTCGACGAGGAATTCTCACGCCCGGTCGTGGAGATGGCGCGCAAGCGCGACGCCGAACTCCTGATACTCGCCGAGACCGGGGAGGACGTTTCCGTTGCGCGCGATTTTCTCGCCGGGGCCGGTGTTCGGGGAGAGGTGCTGCAGGGCGGGTCTCAGCGGGTCGAGGAGGCGATCGTAACGGCGGCACACCAACATGCGGTCGACATCGTCGTGCTGTTGCCGAGGCCGGAGGGCGCGCGTGGCGTGAAGATTGATCGTCGTTCACAGATCCTGCTGCACGAACTCCACTGCCCACTGCTGATTGCCCGTCGCGCCGAGAGGTCGTGATGCAAAAAGAAAGGGGACGGAGGGAATAAACAATATTCCCTCCGTCCCCTTTCTCCTCCTCCCCCCCTTTCTCCTACCCCTCTCGTCTCCCCAGGGGGGCGGGGGATACAGGCCAAGGTCTGTATTGGCAATCAATACACGCGCGCCTAGGATTCGTATATCTATCGTGTATGCGCTCATGGGGGGCAATAATGCGTGATGCCGCCATCAATCTGCGGGCGCTGCCCGAGCAGCGGGATCTCATCGATCGCGCCGCGAGCCTGCTCGGGAAGAACCGCTCGGATTTTATGCTCGAAGCCGCCTGCCACAAGGCGCAAACCGTCCTGCTCGATCAGGTCTTCTTCAACCTGGACGCGGACCGGTTCAAGCAGTTCATGAACCTGCTCGACGCCCCCCCGGGGGCAAACCCCGGGTTTGACCGCCTCATGGCCGTACAGGCTCCATGGGAAGCTTCACCACCGACCGAGCGATAAGCTTGCGACTCGGCCCACCACAGCCGCTGTCCCCCGTCCACTGTCTGGATGAATTCGCCTGCGGGGAGTCGGTGCTGGACGACTGGCTCAAGCGCCGGGCAAGGGCCAATCAGCACACCGGCGCGAGCCGCACCTTCGTGGTCGCGGACGAGAACCATTGCGTCCTGGGTTACTACGCGATGGCGGCGGGCGCTGTAGCCCACCAAGTCGCCACCGGCAACATCCGCCGCAATATGCCCGACCCGATTCCCGTCATGGTGCTGACGCGACTCGCCGTCGATGGTCGCGAAGGGATAAAGCTCGGCACGGCGTTGCTCAAAGACGCCGTCCAACGGGCGGCGATGATCTCGGAAAACGCCGGCGTTCGGGCGCTTCTCGTGCACGCGCTGCACGAGCGGAGCAAGCGCTTCTACGAATACTACGGGTTCCGGGCATCCCCCATCGATCCGCTGACGTTGATGCTGCGCTTGAACCCGGCGAAACCTTGATCAGTCGGCTCGGGAGAAAGGGGACGGAGGGAATAAATAATATTCCCTCCGTCCCCTTTCTCTTTGCCCTTTCTCTTCTTCTTTTTTACGCCCCCGGACTTGCCACACCGTACCGCCCCCCGGCCCGCGCCGCCGCACGAACGACGCCATACGTGCACCCTCCGCGTCGCCAATGTCGCAGGAGTGCCGCAAAACCAAGGTGCGGATGCCAGGCCGACTTGCAACCCATTGTTTTTATGGTGGCTACGGGTGGACTTGAACCACCGACCTCAGCATTATGAGTGCCGCGCTCTAACCAACTGAGCTACGTAGCCAGGGATATCGATACTGTAATAACACAGGTGGGAGCGGCATTTTCGGCGCCCGGCGGGGGGGATGTCAAGGCGCGGGCCGGTGGGCGCCGTTTGGGGCGGCGGGCGGCGTGTGCCGGGGTGATCCGGGTGTCGCGGTGGATTCGTGCGATCCGTCGGGCGCGGCGCCCTGCCGGGGGGCGCGGTCGTGGGGGTAGGCTCCGGCATCGCCCGGGGTCCGTCGTTTAAACGTTGAACCGGAAGTGGACGACATCGCCTTCCTGGATCACGTAGTCCTTGCCCTCCACATGCAGTTTGCCGGTGTCCTTCGCGCCGTGTTCGCCCTGGTGTCGGATATAGTCGTCGTAGTGAATCACCTCGGCACGGATGAAGCCGCGTTCGAAGTCGGTGTGGATGCGCCCGGCGGCCTGGGGGGCGGTGGCGCCGGCGGCCACGGTCCAGGCGCGAACCTCCTTGGGGCCGGCGGTGAAGAAGGTGCGCAGGCCCAGCAGGTGGTAACCGGCACGGATCAGGCGGTCGAGGCCGGGTTCCTCGAGTCCCATGGATTCCAGGAACTCGGCGCGGTCGTCGGGTTCGAGTTCGACGATCTCCGCCTCGATGGCGGCGCAGATTGCGACCGTTTCGGCGCCCTCGGCCTCGGCGAGCGCCCACACCCGGTCGAGGGAGGGATTGTGTTGGAAGCCGTCCTCCGCGACGTTGGCCAGGTACAGGGCCGGTTTGAGGGTGAGCAGGTGCAGTCCGCGTAACAGCGTGTGCTCCTCCGCGTCGTATTCGAGGGCGCGCGCCGGTTCGCCCCGATCGAGGGCGTCGCGAATACGCTCAAGCAGCGCCGCGTACGGTTTGGCGTCTTTGTCGCCCACCTTGGCGGCCTTGCCCGCCTTGGCCAGTGCGCGCTCCACGGTGTCGAGATCGGCCAGGGCCAACTCGGTATGGATCACCTCGATGTCGGCCGCCGGGTCCACCTTGCCGGCGACGTGCACGACGTCCGGATCCTCGAAGCAACGCACGACATGGGCGAGGGCGTCGACCTCGCGGATATGGGCCAGGAACTGGTTGCCGAGCCCCTCGCCCTTGGAGGCACCGGCGACCAGGCCGGCGATGTCCACGAATTCGATGGTGGTGGGCACGATCTGCTTGGGGTGAACGATGGCGGCCAGCGCGTCGAGGCGCGGATCCGGGACCGGGACCACGCCGACGTTCGGGTCGATGGTGCAGAACGGATAATTCTCGGCCGAGATGCCGGCGCGCGTGAGGGCGTTGAAGAGGGTCGATTTGCCCACGTTGGGGAGTCCGACGATGCCGCATCTGAAGCCCATGGGGGTCTGGTTCCTTGTCGGGGTTGGGTTGGGTGACGTCGGTTCGGGTCCGACGTCGCCGGCGGGCCAAGGCCCGCCCTACCGTGTTCCGCTGCGCCTGCGGTTGTCCTGTACAAGGGCCGATGCCCGGCCGACGTTGCGGAATCGCGCACCCACGGCATCGGATCATCCAACGCCGTCGGCGGGGCGAGCCCTGCCCTACGGGGTGCCGTGTAAGCGTTGCGTCGCGCGGTCCCATTCGCCGGCGACGATCAGCGGCAGCGCCTCCAACGCCTGTTCGATGGCCTGTTCGATCGCCTCGCGGTCCGAGCGCGACGGCGCGCCCAACACGTAGTCGACCCCCCCTGCGCGTCCGTCGGTACGCCCGATGCCGATGCGCAGGCGCCGGTAGCGGTCGCTGCCGAGGGCTCGTGTGAGGTCGGCGAGGCCGTTGTGCCCGCCCGTGCCGCCGCCATGCTTGAGGCGCACCGTGCCCGGCGGGAAGTCCAGGTCGTCGTGCGCCACCAGGATCTGTTCCGGCGGCACACGGTAGTAGGCCGCCAGGGACACCACTGCGAGTCCGCTGCGGTTCATGTAGGTCGACGGCTTGAGCAGTCGCACCGGCCGATCATCCAGATCCACGCGGCAGGCCGCCCCATGGAACTTGCGCTCGGTGCGGAACACGCCCCGGTAGCGCTCGGCCACCGCGTCCACGAACCAGAACCCGGCGTTGTGGCGGCTCGCCACGTATTCGGGACCGGGGTTGCCCAGTCCGGCGATGACCACGACGCCCGCGCGTTCCTCCGGAGAGGGGGAGGACACCGCCGCGCCGGCTCAGGACGCTTCGGGTTTGGCGCCGCCCGCCGGGGTCTGCTGCTCCGTGCCGGGCTCTGCGGCGCCCGGCGCGGGTTCCGCGGCGGTGCGCCGGGCGTGGATCGAGGTCACCGGCTGATCGTGCTCGGCCCCGTGCATCAGCTCCACGACCGCCACTCCCTCGGGCAGCTTGAGTTCGGAGAGGTGGATGGCCTCGCCGAGTTGCAGATCCGAGAGATCGACCTCGATGAACTCGGGCAGGACCGCGGGCAGACATTCCACCTCGACCTCGACCATCTGGTGACTGACCACCCCGCCGCTTTGCTTGACGCCGGGCGACACGTCGGTGCCGGTGAAGCGCAGCGGCACGTGCACGTGGATCGCCTCGGCCTCGCTGACGCGCTGCAGGTCCACGTGCAGAATCCGGGGCTTGCTCGGATGGCGCTGCAGGTCACGCAGGATCGCCTTCTCCTGCCTGCCCGGCATCTTCACGGTGAGAACGTGCGAGTAGAACGCCTCGTGGCGCAGGCGCTGCAGAATCTCGTTGTGATCCAGTGTCAGCGACGTGGGTTCGCCGTCGCCGCCGTAAAGAATTGCGGGGACCTTGTTCGCGTGACGCAGGCGGCGGCTCGCACCCTTCCCCTTGTCACTGCGAAGCTCGGCATTCAGGATAAACTCGGTTTCCATTGTTATGCTCCCGGTCGTAGGCGCCGCATCGTGCGGCGGGTTCGCCGCCCCCGCGACCAGGGACGGCGTCGGCGGCCTCCCCCGCCCGGTCGCGCCGGGTCCGGGAAGCCGTGAATTCAGACTCAGTCCATGAACAACTCGCTCACCGACTCGTCGGTGTGGATGCGCAGCATCGACTCGGCGAGCATCTCGGCGATGCTGAGCTGGCGGACCTTGGCGCACTCGCGCGCCGCCGGACGCAGCGGGATGGTGTCCGTGACCACCAGTTCGTCGAGCGCCGAGCCCTCGATGTTCTCAATGGCGGGGCCGGAGAGCACCGGATGGGTGCAGTAGGCCACCACCTTCGGCGCGCCGTCGTCCTTGAGGGCCTGTGCCGCCTGACACAGGGTGCCGGCGGTGTCCACCAAGTCGTCCATCAGGATACAGGTGCGCCCGCGTACGTCGCCGATGATGTGCATCACCTTGGCCACGTTGGCGCGCGGGCGGCGCTTGTCGATGATCGCGAGATCGGCGTCGTCCATGCGCTTGGCGATGGCACGCGCACGCACCACGCCGCCCACGTCCGGAGAGACGACGATCGGGTTTGCGTACTTGCGCCGCCAGATCTCGCCGAGCAGCACCGGCGAGGCATACACGTTGTCCACCGGTACGTCGAAGAAGCCCTGGATTTGGTCGGAGTGCAGGTCCATGGTCAGTACGCGGTCGGTCCCCGCCGCCCCGATCATGTTCGCCGCCACCTTGGCGCTGATCGGCACCCGCGCGGCGCGCGGGCGGCGGTCCTGGCGCGCATAGCCGAAGTACGGGATCACCGCCGTCACGCGGTTGACCGAGGCGCGCTTGAGCGCGTCGACCATCACCAGCAATTCCATCAGGTTGTCATTGGTGGGCATGCACGTGGGCTGGACCACGAAGGCGTCGGCGCCGCGGACGTTCTCCATGATCTCCACCATGACCTCGCCGTCGCTGAAGCGCCCGACGACGGCCTTCCCCGAGGGCATGCGCAGGTGGTTCGCCACGTCGCGGGCGAGCTTGGGGTTGGCGTTCCCCGAAAAGACCACCATTCTGCCGTCGCTCACGGATGCTGCCCCGTTCGTTCGATGTCCCGTGGCCGGAAAACCCCGGGCCCGGTCGTGCGCGGCCCGCGAAGGTCCGTACAAATGGTTGGGGCGCCAGGATTCGAACCTGGGAATGCTGGGACCAAAACCCAGTGCCTTACCGCTTGGCTACGCCCCATGAGATGACCGCGGCACCCCGGCCTCCGGCGACCGTTCAGGTCGGTACCGTCCGTCCGAGCAGCGGCGAGCGGTTCAGCCCCCGTGCCACGAATCCGTTCCACCCGGCGGGCAGCGCAGCGCGCACGGCCTCGGCGCGCGCGCGTTCCGGATAGGCGGCGAATACGCAGGCGCCTGTCCCGGTCAGACGCGCTTCGCCGTGCCGACCGAGCCATTCTAGTGCCTCCGCAACCTCCGGGTAGCGCGCCCGCACCACGGATTCGCAGTCGTTGGTCCGGGCCCCGGAGAGGAAATCGGTAATTGTGATGGGGGGCGAGTTGCGTGTCAATTCCGGCGCCGAAAATACCGCGCCGGTCGAGACGTGGACGCCCGGGACGAGGATCAGGTACCAGGGGCACGGCAGCTCCAGCGGGGTGAGCACCTCACCGATCCCCTCGGCCCAGGCGGCGTGTCCGTGCACGAACACCGGCACGTCGGCGCCGAGCCGCAGACCGAGTTCCGCGAGGCGCTCCGCGCTCAGGCCCAGATCCCAGAGGCGGTTCAGCGCCACCAGGGTGGTGGCGGCGTCGGAGCTGCCGCCGCCGAGGCCGCCGCCCACCGGCAGGCGCTTGTCGAGGTGGATGTCGACGCCGCCGCGGTATCCGCCGGCCTCCCGTAGCAGGCGCGCGGCCCGCACCGTCAGGTCTTCGGCCTCCGGCACGCCCGCGGGCCCGCCGGTGCGGCGCACGCGGGCGTCGCGACGCGGCTCGAAGCGCAGCCGGTCGCAGCGGTCGATGAACTGGAAGACGCTCTGCAGCCGGTGGTAGCCGTCGGGCCGGCGTCCCACGATGCGCAGCAGGAGATTCAGCTTGGCGGGTGCCGGCCAGACGGTATCGGCATCCGTCGGGGGTGCGGCGGTCGGCGGTTCGGGTGGTTCCGGCATGCGGCTAATGGTGCGGCACGGCGCGTGCCAGCGTCCAGACCTGCACGCGCTCCGCGCCCGCCCGGCGCAGGGCGCGTGCGACCTCGTGCGCGGTGTGTCCGCTGGTGACCACGTCGTCGAGTATCGCGACGTGCCGGGACCGGAACGCGGCGTCGACCGCGAATGCGTCGCGCACATTGCGCCCGCGCGCAGCCGGCGGCAGGTCGGACTGCGCGCGGGTGGGCCGGACCCGACGGCAACTGCGCCGGTCGATCGGCACGCCGAGGCGCCGGGCCACGGGCCGCGCCAGCTCCAGGGACTGATTGAAGCCGCGTTCGCGCAGGCGCGCGCCGTGAATCGGCACCGGCACCAGGCAGTCCGGGAGATCGCCGCCGGTCCCGGACGCCCGCCCGGCCAGGTGTTCGGCCAGCAGTTCGCCGAGAAGCCGGGCGAGGGCGAGGCGGCGACGGAATTTCAACTGTTGCACGAGCCAGGCCACCGGATCCGCGTATTCGAACGCCGCAGAGAGGGTGTCGAAGGCGGGAGGGCTGCGCAGACAGCGCCCGCACCACGGTGCGGGCTCGCCGCCCGCGCCCACGACGGGTTGCCCGCAACGCGGGCAACCGGGACCCGCCGCGGGCAGATCGGCAAGACATCCGGCGCACAGGTCGCGCCCCGGCGGGGCGCCGGCGCGACACAGGACGCAATGCCCGGGCGCCCAGATCGTGCGGGCACGATATAGCCAGTTGTCGACCGCCGCGCGCCGGTTGGTTGACAGCCATTCCATGGGCGATATAGTCGCGGGTTACAAGGGGGAGCGTCCCGGCCCCCCGGTCCCGAGGGAGTATAGCCATGCCCAGCGTCCCGCAGCCAGCCGCCCCGACCGACGACGGCGCGCCGCGTCACGACTGGACGGCGGCCGAGGTGCGCGCAGTGTTCGACCTGCCGTTCGCGGATCTGCTCTACCGTGCCCAGCGCGTTCATCGACGCCACTTCGACCCCAACGGCGTGCAGGTCAGCACGTTGCTCAGCATCAAGACCGGCGCCTGTTCGGAGGACTGCGGGTACTGTTCGCAGAGCGCCCGTCACCGCACCGGCGTCGAGGCCGAAGCGCTGATGGACGTGGCCGAGGTGCTCGAGGCCGCGCACGCCGCCAAGGTCGCGGGTGCGAGCCGCTTCTGCATGGGGGCGGCCTGGCGCAATCCGCGCGAGCGGGATCTCCCGTCGTTGGTCGAGATGGTGCGCGGCGTGAAGGCGCTGGGGCTGGAGACCTGCATGACGCTCGGCATGCTCAGTGCCGGGCAGACCGAGCGGTTGGCGGGGGCGGGCCTCGACTACTACAATCACAATCTCGACACCTCGCCGCAGTTCTACGCCTCGGTCATCACCACCCACAGCTATGAGGACCGCCTGGAGACCCTGCGCCACGTGCGTGCGGCGGGCATAGGGGTGTGCTGCGGCGGGATCCTCGGCATGGGCGAGGACGTCGACGATCGCGCCGCGCTGCTGCAGACGCTGGCGAATCTCCCGCAGCATCCGGATAGCGTGCCGATCAATCAACTGGTGCCGGTGGAGGGCACGCCGCTGGCGCACGCCCCGGCGCCGGATCCGCTGGACTTCGTGCGCACCGTCGCGGCGGCGCGCATCGTGCTGCCGCGCAGCATGGTGCGTCTGTCGGCCGGGCGCGGCGCGATGAGCGACGAACTGCAGGCCCTGTGCTTCCTGGCCGGCGCGAATTCGATCTTCTATGGCGAGAAGCTGCTCACCACCGGCAATCCCGAGACCGAGCACGACCGGCGGTTGTTTGCACGACTCGGCGTGCACCCCTTGTGATGCGATGCGTTCCCGGCACGCCCCGGGCCGGGCGCGCGGCCCCGCCGCCCGGCCCATGAACGAGCCGTTCTCCGGCTTCCTGCGCGAGGACCTCGCGGCGCGCCACCGCGCCGGGCTGTACCGCACGCGCCGCGTGCGCGACGGGCTGCCGGGCGCGGAGACGGTGATCGACGGGCGGGGGCGGCTCGCCTTCTGCAGCAACGACTATCTCGGGCTCGCCGCCCATCCCGACGTGGCCGTGGCGCTGCTCGCCGGCGTGCGCCGTTATGGGACCGGCGCCGGCGCCGCACACCTGATCACCGGGCACTGCGCCGCGCACCATGCCTTGGAGGAGGAACTGGCGGCGTTCGTGGGCCGCCCGCGGGCGCTGTTGTTCTCGACCGGCTACATGGCCAATCTGGGCGTGGTCTCGGCGCTGCTCGGGCGCGGCGACCGGGTCTTCGAGGACCGGCTCAACCACGCCTCGCTGCTCGACGCCGGGCGCCTGTCCGGGGCGCGCCTGACCCGCTATCCGCATGCCGATGCGCCGGCCCTGCAACGTGCCCTGGCTGCGGCGGGCGGCGGGCGGCGCTTGGTGGTGAGCGACGGGGTGTTCAGCATGGACGGGGACCTCGCCCCGCTCCCGGAATTGGCGCGTGCGGCGCGTGCCCACGGCGCCTGGCTCATGATCGACGACGCCCACGGGCTGGGGGTGGTGGGGGCGGACGGTGGCGGTGTCCTGGAGCACTACGGCCTCGACATCGACGCCGTGCCGGTGCTGGTCGGCACGCTCGGCAAGGCCTTCGGCACCTTCGGCGCGTTCGTCGCCGGCGAGGAGACCCTCATCGAGGCGCTCATCCAGCGTGCGCGGACCTACCTCTATACGACGGCGCCGCCGCCGGCCCTGGCGGAGGCTACGCGGGCGGCGCTGCGCATCGCCCGCGCCGAGCCCTGGCGGCGCGAGCGGTTGCGTGCGCTCACCGAGCGCTTTCGGGCCGGGGCGCGATCGCTCGGCGTGTCGCTCGGCGCTGCGCCCACGCCCATCCAGGCGCTGATCGTAGGTGCCGCCGCGGCGGCCTCGGACCTGTCCGCGGCGCTCGAGGCACGCGGGATCCTGGTGAGCCCGATCCGCCCGCCCACGGTCCCCGAGGGGACCTCGCGCCTGCGCGTGACTTTCTCGGCGTTGCACGAGGAGGCGCACGTGGACCGTCTGCTCGAGGCGCTGGCCGAGGTCTGGCCGCGTCGGGACGGGGCGCGCGGATGAGTCTTTTCGTGGAGACGCGCGGCGCAGGTCCCGATCTCGTGCTGATCCACGGATGGGGGCTGGACGGGGCCGTCTGGGGGCCGCTCGTCGAGCGGCTGGCCGTACGCCGCCGCCTGTGGATCGTCGACCTGCCGGGTCACGGCCGCAGTCCGCCGGGCGCGGGCGGGTTCACGCTCGAGGGTGCCGCACGTGCCGTGGCGCAGGCGGTGCCGGTCGGCGCCGCCTGGCTCGGGTGGTCGCTGGGCGCGCTGGTGGCGATGGTCGCCGCGCTCGCTCGCGCGCCGGCGCGCCTCGTGCTGGTGGGTGCGACGCCGCGTTTCACGCGCGCCCCCGACTGGCCGCACGGGGTGGAGCCCGCGGTGCTGGAGGCATTCGCCGCCGATCTCGCGCGCGACCCGGAGGCGACGGTGCAGCGTTTTCTGGCCCTGCAGACGCGCGGTGCCGAGGGGGCTCGCGCGACTCTGCGTGCGTTGCGTGCGGGCGCGTTGCGCCGGGGTGTCCCGCACCCGCAGGCGTTGCGCGGCGGGCTCGCCGTGCTGTGCGCCTGCGACCTGCGCGCGCGGCTCGCCGATCTCGCCGGACCGGTCGCGGTGATCGCCGGCGATCGGGACACCCTGGTGCCCGCGGCCGCCTCCGCGGCATTGGCGGCGGCGGTGCCGCACGGACGCTGCACGGTGATCCCGGGGGCCGGCCATGTATCCTTCCTGTCGCATCCCGAGTCGTTCGTTCGTGCGCTGGAGGATTCCCTCGATGGATGAAGGGCGTTGGGATCCGGACAAGGCGCGGGTGCGCGCGGGCTTCGAGCGTGCCGCCGCGGGCTACGACCGGGTCGCGGTATTGCAGCGCGAGGTCGGCGCACGGCTGCTCGAGCGCCTCGACCTGCTGCGGGAATTCCGGCCGCGGCGGATCCTGGACCTCGGTGCCGGCACCGGGCAGGCGACGGCGGCGCTGGTGCGCCGCTACCGGGGCGCGCGGGTGACGGCGCTCGACTGGTCCCCGGCGATGCTCGCGCAGGTGCGCCGGCGCGGTCCGTGGTGGCGCCGCCCGCACTGCGTGTGCGGCGACCTCGAGCGGCTGCCGTTGGCCGACGGTAGTGCGGATCTGCTGTTCTCGAATCTGACCCTCCAGTGGTGCGCGGCGCCGGACGCGGTGTTCCGCGAGTTCCGGCGCGTGCTCGCCCCGGGCGGCACGCTGCTGTTTACCACCCTCGGCCCGGACACCCTGCGCGAGCTGCGCGAGGCGTGGGCGCGCGTCGACGGCTACGAGCACGTCAACCGGTTCCTGGACCTGCACGACATCGGTGATGCCCTGGTGCGGGCGCGCCTCGCCGAGCCGGTGATGGACGCCGAGCACCTCACCCTTACCTACGCCCGCGTCGAGGACCTGCTGCACGACCTCAAGGGGCTGGGTTCCCGCACGGTGGGCGAGACGCGCGCACGCGGGCTCACCACCCGTGCGCGCCTCGCCGCCATGGTGGAGGCCTACGAGGCGTTGCGCCGCGACGGGCGCCTGCCCGCGAGTTTCGAGGTGGTCTACGGACACGCCTGGGCGCCGCCGGCGCACGCACCGCAATCCCGCGGTCCCGTCGAGGTACGGCTGCCGCGCAGATCGGGCGCGCCGGTGGATCGGGGGGCGCGGTGAGCGGAGGTTATTTCATCACCGGTACCGACACCGGAGTGGGCAAGACCGTGGTGGGCCTGGGGCTCATGCGCGCGTTCAAGGAACGCGGCCGACGCGTGGCCGCCATGAAGCCGGTGGCCTCCGGATGCCGGGAGCGGGACGGCGTTCTGTACAACGACGACGCCCTGCGCCTCCAGGCCGAGGGGTCGGTCGGGCTGCCCTATTCGACGGTCAACCCCTATGGCTTTGCGTCGCCGATCGCGCCGCACCTGGCGGCTGCGGAGGCCGGCGTATGGATCTCGATCCCGCGTATCGTCGACGAGTTCCGGGGCGTGGCCGCGCAGGTGGAGACGGTCGTCGTCGAGGGTGTCGGCGGCTGGCGCGTCCCGCTCGACGAGCGCGAGACGGTCGCGGAGCTGGCCGCGGCGCTCGGGTTGCCGGTGATCCTGGTGGTCGCGGTGCGCCTGGGCTGCCTGAACCACGCACTGCTCACGGTCGAGGGGATCCACCACTCCGGCGTGGCGCTGGCCGGCTGGGTGGCCAACCGGCTCGATCCCGCCTGCACCCGGGCCGAGGCCAACGTCGACGCGCTGCGCCGGCGTATCCCCGCACCGCTCCTCGGGATCCTGCCGCGCCTGGCGCGACCCGATCCGGCCGCGGGCGCCGCCCACCTGCACCCGGAGCGCCTGGCAACGGCCTGACCGGACGATCGGAAACAAGACGGCGCAACCCCGGGATCGTAGAGTCGGGCGCGCCGCAACTCGGCAAGGCCGGGAAAAAATGCAAACCGACTTCAAGGAAAAGGTTGGCAGGAATTCAATAAAATGCTGGAGCAGATACTCTAAAGCTGGCGTGATCGAAACCAGCGGCAAGGAGCAGCAGACATGAACATCACATTGCCACTAAAGCAGATGACCACCGAGGAAAAACTCCAGGTAATGGAGACCATCTGGGATGACCTTAGCCGGCATGCGGACAAGATCCGGCCCCCGGCATGGCACGGCAAGGTATTGGAGGCCATAGAGGCGGCCATCGAACACGGTGAGGAAACCTTTGACGATTGGAAAGCTGCGAAGCAGCGCATCCGCGACCAGCTTTGATGAAGATCCGTCTATCCTCCATTGCCGAGCAGCAATTGCTGGACGGCCACCGGTTTTATGAAAGCCAGGCCGAAGGCATTGGCGATTACTTTCTCGATTCCCTGATGGCGGACATCGAATCCCTGCACATTCATGCCGGTGTCCACGCTATTTTTTCGGTAAATACCATCGCCGCGATCTCGCGCCCGGCGCTCTCCATGCGCACGAGGCCGTGGTCGGTGCTTACATAGGGCGGTAAGCTCAAACAGTATTTTTCGATACAAGATCTAAAGGCTCCTCAGCAGAACCCGTGGGTGGACTCCGGTTCGGGTAGGACGCCAAGCACAGGATACAAAGCGGTTTCAGCGCCGTGGAAAGTGCGAAATCCGAAGGATTTTCCGGAGGTCGGTTTTGCTTTGGCGTTGAAACCCTCAACGACTCCGCCGGAGAACGGACCTTTTGCGCGGAACCGGTTGAGCAGGAGCGTGCGGTGAGCACGCGGCATCCACATCGGGTGACCCGCACATCTGCACATCGGGTGACACCGCTCTGCGGTGTCACCCATCCGCAGGCGCTCTGCGCCGGGAGAGGATGGAGGAGC
>VAPE01032818.1_pt1 | contig 36333 bp, 34 predicted proteins | sample 3393911 | NCBI WGS metagenome assembly VAPE01 (sample SAMN08290436, study PRJNA428436) | hydrothermal vent metagenome | isolation source: Deep-sea hydrothermal vent chimney | place: Atlantic Ocean: South-mid Altantic Ridge
CAATGAGGTGGATGATCTTGGGGATACATCCACACTGGCTGACCCCTCGGTGGTGGAGTCCCTTGTGAAGGAGAGAATTCAATAATCCATTAATCCCTTCCTTTACAGAACCGGTATGATTATGATATTCTTTATGGCATACTTGTTCATATAATTCCAATTAGACGTACCGTAGAAAGGAGTGAGAAAGTGGCTTTAACCAAGGATAAGAAAAGTGATATTATAGCATCCTTCAAATTACATGACAACGATACCGGTTCGCCCGAAGTGCAGATTGCCATTCTTACTGAACGGATTAACTATCTTACAGATCACTTCAAGGTTCACAAAAAGGACCACCATTCAAGACGTGGACTCCTGAAGCTGGTATCGCAGAGGCGAAAACTCCTCGATTACCTGAAGAGGTGTGATGTGCATAGATACGAGAAGCTCATCGAGCGTTTAGGATTAAGAAAGTAGAGGTGACAACGAATGGCTGAGAATGAAGCTGATCGGCGGGATGCCGATATCCAGAGAGTTGAGATGGAGATTAATGGGAAGGAGTTTGCAATTGAAACCGGTGAGCTTGCGAGACAATCCGATGGTTCGGCGGTGCTTAAATTTGGCGATACGATAGTAATAGCAACTGCAGTATCCGAAAAGAGGGTCAGGGAAAACCTTGATTTCGTCCCGCTGACTATAGATTATCGGGAGAAGGCATACGCGGCAGGAAAGATACCGGGAGGGTTTTTTAAAAGGGAGGGGAGACCTTCAGAGAAAGAGGTCCTTGTATCCCGCCTGATTGACAGGCCCATAAGGCCGATGTTTTCCTCCGGCTACCGTTCTGAAACCCAGGGTATAGTCTCCGTGCTGTCTTACGGTGAGGAGAATGTCTCCGATATACTCGGCATAATAGGTATGTCGTCTGCCCTTATGATTTCTGATATACCCTTTGAGGGTCCTGTTTCTGCTGTGAGGGTCGGTGTGATTGATGGGGAACTCAGCCTGTTTCCAGCGCTGTCCGAGGTCGTGGATATGGACCTTAACTTTGTAGTTGCCGGTACGGACGATGCGGTTGTAATGGTTGAGGGAGGGGCGCAGGAGGTCTCTGAAGAGACCGTTCTTGCTGCAATAGACTTTGCCCACCGGGAGATAAAGAGAATCAATGAACTCCAGAGGAAATTGCGTGACCTCTGTGGTAAGCCCAAGCGGGAGGTTCCACAGGAAGAGGTGGACCAGGATCTTCAGGAGGGAATAAGGTCGTTCGTCAGTGAGAGGATGAAGGCCGCGGTCCACATACCTACCAAGCTTAAAAGGCAGGAGGAGCTTGATATCCTCCTTGAAGAGGTGATGGACAAGTTTTTGTCGGAAGAGGAGGACAATGCCGGTAAAATTGCCCGTATCTTCCACGATACAGAGAGAGAGCTTGTGCGGAGAATGATCCTGGATGACGGCAGGAGGGTTGACGGAAGGCGTCATGATGAGATCAGGACAATTACCTGCAAGACCGGATTCCTTCCCCGGGTACATGGTTCCGCACTTTTCGTGAGAGGCGAAACACAGGCCCTTGTTGCAGTGACCCTCGGAACGTCTGAGGATGAACAGAGGATCGATGCCCTTGAGGGGGAGACTTACAAGTCGTTTATGCTCCATTATAACTTCCCTCCCTTCAGTGTCGGAGAGGTAAAGAGGATCGGTTCTCCCGGGAGAAGGGAGATCGGTCATGGCGCCCTTGCGGAAAAGGCCCTGAGGCCTTTAATACCTTCCAAGGAAAAGTTCCCCTATACCATCAGGGTCGTCTCAGATATACTTGAGTCAAACGGTTCTTCATCGATGGCCACCGTCTGTGGCGCCACCCTTGCACTAATGGATGCGGGGGTGCCGACTGATGCCTCTGTTGCCGGAATCGCGATGGGACTAATACAGGAGGGTGATGAAACGGTTATTCTTACCGATATCCTTGGGCTTGAGGACCACCTTGGTGATATGGACTTCAAGGTTACAGGTACAAGCAGGGGTGTTACGGCTTTCCAGATGGATGTGAAGATAAGCGGCATCTCGAGGGAGATCATGAAGGCTGCCCTTGAGCAGGCCAGAAAAGGGAGGCTCTATATCCTCGATAAGATGAGCGAGGAGCTTGCATCTCCAAGGGGAGGGCTTTCACCCTTTGCACCAAGGATCTTTACCATGCAGATCAAGCCCGACAAGATAAGGGATGTGATTGGTGTCGGTGGCAAGGTGATAAGGAACATAATTGAGGAAGCAGGTGTTAAAATCGATATTGACGATACAGGACTCGTGAAGATAATCTCTTCAGATGAATCCTCGGCAGCCAAGGCCAGGGAGATAATCGAGGGTATTGTGAAGGATGCCGTGGTAGGGGAGATCTATCTCGGGAAGGTGAAGAGGACAGTTGATTTCGGCGCCTTTGTTGAGATACTTCCAAACGTAGAGGGCTTACTCCACATCTCCCAGATTGCAGACAGGAGGATTCAAAAAGTCACCGATGAGATTAATGTAGGTGACGAGGTCATGGTGAAGGTAATAGAGATTGACAAGCTTGGCCGTATCCGTTTGAGCAGAAAAGAGGCTATGCAGCAGCAGACAAAAAGCTAAGCCCTTTCCCCGGCTTCTTACCCCGTTTCCTCTGACTCACATGAAGGGCTCGCCTTCTTAAAATGGGGGAACTCTTGCTATAGAAACTCAGGAAGAGCCTTCTATTCCAACAGAACCAATCCGGGGTATTCATGCGTTTATCGTCAAGCCGGGAATGAAAGCCGGTTGTCTTGACTGAACAGGATTGCATCATGTTTAAAAAACAATATTTAAGAAGAGGAATCCCAGTGGTTATGGAGCAGATCGAGGGCGTCCGGTCTGTGAGCCTCGGGATATGGGTAAAGGCAGGCTCACGTTTTGAATCACCCGTGACTAACGGCATCTACCATTTTCTCGAGCACATGTTCTTTAAGGGTACATGGAAACGGTCCCAGAAGGAAATAGCCTTTGAGATTGACTCCCTCGGAGGAGACATGAATGCCTTTACTTCCAAGGAGACAACCGTTTTTTATATCAAGGTGCTCGATGAGTACCTTGACAGGGCCATAGAACTCATTATGGACATATTCATCAGTTCCCGGTTTCCCGATGAAGAGATTGAGAAGGAAAAGGGTATTGTAGTTGAGGAGATCAGGATGGTGGAGGATACCCCTGATGACTATGTCTATGACATTTTTAATGAGTTTGTATGGTCTGAAAACGGATTGGGATACAGCATCCTCGGTACAGAGGAGACGGTGTCATCCTTCAGAAGGAATGACCTGATTGAACACTTTGAACGGGTTTACTGTCCTGATAATATTGTCTTTTCCTGCGCCGGGAATATGGAGTTTGACAGATTGACGGAACTCCTTGACGGGCATTCGGAAGGGATAGTTGGCCGGGGCGACAGGTTTAGTCCTGCAATGCCGGTCTTTCATGAAGGTGTAAAGGTGGTAGAGAAGGACCTCTCGGAAGTTCATATCTGTGCAGGTGTTGAGGGGATTCCACAGGGAAGCCCCGACAGGTATGCGATGTTGCTTGTGAATACCATTCTTGGTTCAGGTGTGAGTTCCCGGCTCTTTCAGGAGATCAGGGAAAAAAGGGGCATGGCCTATTCCGTGTATTCCTTTGTGACGTCTTACCTGGACACAGGCCTCTTTGGTGTTTATGTCGGCACCTCGAAAAGATACTACAGAGAGGTTATCGATCTTATTAAGACAGAGATGACGGGCTTCAGGGATACGGTAACGGAAGAGGAACTCGAAAGGGCCAGGAGTCATCTGAAGGGCAACCTGATTCTTGCCCTTGAGTCAACGTCCGGGAGGATGAATAACCTTGCACGGCAGGAGATTTATTACGGGAGGTATTACTCCCCTTCCGAGGTTATGGATTCCATTGACGGGGTGAGCCTGAACGGACTGAGAGAACTTGCTGACCGTTTATTCTCTGAACGGAAGTTCGCCGTTACACTGCTCGGTCCCGTTGAAGAAGCGGAACTGCTTACATCCTGATAATTCCAACCATATCACCCACCTGAAGGTTGTACAGCTCAGAGGCGTTACTGCGGTAAGTGAAGAATTCAAGAAGCCCGAAACTGTTTATAAGACAGTACAGCTCCCGGTCTTCCGCTTCAGAGTAGTGCTGCTTCAGGACGCTTTCTTTTCCCTTTATTACGATCCTTGTTCTGTTCCCGCTGTTATCGGATGGTGCGATGAGTTCCGCCTTTATGTTGGTTATTGCATTCCCGAAGCGGTCTATGTGGATGATCTCTCCTTCAATGGTGTTTTTTGTAGGTCTTTCAGGTTCGGGAATACGAATCCTCATGTATTCAGTAACTGATTCTCCGAAGTTGCGCACCTGTATTCCCTTTGAGAGCCAGGCCGCTACAGGTGCGAAGATGTCCCGACCGTGAAAAGTGGTGGAGTTCTTGTTCAGGAAGTAATGGTCGGCGGTTATATGAGTGACCTGAATATGCTCCCTTTCCAGCGAGTAGACCATGGATAATACCCCGTTGTCAGGTCCAACGAAGTAATGATTTTCAGTGGTAACGATCAGGGGCCTCCTGCATGATCCTACCCCGGGGTCAACCACCACTATGTGGATCGTCATGTTGGGAAAATACCTGTAGCTGAGTCCCACAACCACTGCCCCTTCCCTTATGTTGTGGGGAGATATTTCATTGCTGATATCAACGATCTCTGCATTGGGATTAATGTTCAGAATTACCCCCTTCATCTGTCCGACGAACGGGTCCCTGGTGCCGAAATCCGTAGTCAGGGTGATTACAGGTCTTTGTGCTCCCATACCACCCCTCCTGTAAGTCTGTTGATGCTGTCGATGCCTTTCCTCTTCATATAGTCGAGGATTCCCTCCAGAACCTTCAGTGTTGAACGGGGGTCCACAAAGTTGGCCGTCCCCACGGCAACTGCGGATGCACCTGCGAGGAGGTATTCAACGGCATCTTCACCTGTCATTATTCCTCCCATCCCGATGATGGGTATACTTATCTTCCCGTATGTCTCCCATACCATTCTAACACCGATGGGCTTAACAGCAGGGCCGGAGAGTCCGCCGATTACGTTGGCGAGTCTCGGCCTTCCGGTCTCGATATCGATTGCCATTGCAGGGATTGTATTTATCATTGAGACTGCGTCGGCACCTTCTTCCTCGCATATCTTTGCATCAAGGGCGATGTCCGGAGAGGAAGGGGTGAGCTTAACAATCATTGTGGTCTTTGAAAGCCTCTTCCTTACATCTGAAACAAGCCTCATCAGGGCGTTCCTGTCGGAAGAAAAGAGCATGCCGCCTTCCTTGACGTTGGGGCATGAGACATTAAGCTCAACGGCATCTACCATGCCATCGAGTTCAGAGGCACAGGCTTCATATTCCCCGGGAGAGCTTCCAAGTATATTCACCACCACCCGTGTATCGTATTTCCTTAAAAAGGGAAGTTTTTCATTGAGGAAGTTCTGCAGTCCGACGTTCTGGAGCCCTATGGAGTTGAGCATTCCACAGGGCGTTTCGTGGATTCGCGGAGGGGGGTTCCCCTCCCTTGGGGTCAGGGAGATTCCCTTAACAACGACTGCCCCGAGGCGGTTCAGATCCACAAACTCGGAGTATTCAGCACCGTAGCCAAAGGTACCGGATGCAGTCATTACGGGGTTCTTCATCAGCATCCCGCCTATTTTTACTTCAGGTTTCATAGCCTATAACTCCTCAAGAGAAAATACGGGTCCGTCCAGGCAGACACGTTTCATCCCCCCTGATGTTTTCCTTGTGCAACCCATACAGGCCCCTATACCGCAGGCCATCCGTTCTTCAAGGGAGAAGTACCCGGGGATTCCCTTATCTGAAAGCACGGACTTCAGTGGGGCGGTCATCCCCTCCGGTCCACAGGCGTATACAATGGGTCTCTCGACGTGAGAGACATCCAGAAAGTTATTTAAATCATGGACCACCGTGCCCTTTAACCCGATGGTCCCGTCATCCGTGCTGAGGTGTAAGTTGTTTGTGATCTTTTTTATGTCATCAAGGAGATAAAGCTCAGAGGCGGTGGAGGCCCCATAAAAGAGGTGCTCTTCAGGGGCCTTCCTCCCAAGCAGAGAGAACACCGACGCAATACCGAGGCCCCCGGCAAGTATAAGAGGCGTTTCATCGGCCTCTGATTCCCTGAACCCCCGGCCAAGGGGACCCATAACCTCGATATGATCACCCTGGGTGGTTCTGCACAGGAGGGCTGTCCCTTTGCCCTTTTTTCTTATAAGGAACTCAATCGTATCTTCGCTGCGGTTCAAGATACTGAAGGGCCTTCTCAAGAGGGGATCGTAACTTTCAGATGTCTTCAGGAGAAAGAACTGACCGGGCGTGTGTGTCTTGATGTTACCGGGGGAGCGTAACCTTAAGATGTTGTGTGTCTCAGAAAGTGCTCTGTTCTCTATGATCTCTGCCTGGAATAGCCTACTCAAAGCTTATCTCAAGGATTTCGTATTCTACGGTCTTTGCAGGGACTTTTATAGTTGCAGAATCTCCCACGCTCTTGCCTATAAGCCCCCTCCCTACAGGAGATGTAACGGATATCCTGCCGTTGTCGACATCTGCCTCGTCAGGGCCGACCAGCATAAACACCTTCTCTTCATCGGTGTCGAGGTCGTAGACTTTGACTTTCGCCCCAAAGACAACCCTGTCGTTATTGATTTTCGAGGGATCAATCACCTGGGCCAATGAGATCTTTGCCTGGAGTTCCTGGATTCGTCCTTCGAGAAAGGATTGACGCTCTTTTGCTGCATGGTACTCGGCATTTTCACTCAGATCACCATGGGACCGTGCCTCTTCGATATCCTTGATGTTTTTGCGTCTCTCAACCTTGAGCAGGCGGCCGAGTTCTTCCTTGAGTTTTTCGAACCCTTCACGAGTCATGGGTATTTTTTGCACTTTTTCCTCCGGGATTGTATCTGATATGACGAAATGCTATAATTTATATTAATTTAACCATTATTATTATAGAGTAGTCAACAGGGGAAATCAAAACATTAATATGCCTGAAAACAGCGTTGTCTTAAGAAAGGACGTCCGGGATAAATTAGAGGAGATAAAAGAGGCAGATATCCTCGTTGGTATACCCAGTTACAATAATGCCGGGACGATAGGCCATGTGGTGAGTGCAGTACAGGCAGGTCTATCAAAGTATTTCCCGGAATTAAAATCAGTGCTTGTGAACTCTGATGGCGGTTCAACGGACGGTACGATGGATGTGGTTAATAAGACGAGTGTGGATTTTAACTCGATTCTTATTCACCACCGGGTTGAAGGTTTTTATAAGATAATTACTCCCTATCAGGGGATTCCCGGCAAGGGCAGCGCCTTCAGGACAATATTTGAGATCGCACGTGAACTGAATGTCAAGGCCTGTGCTGTTGTTGATGCCGATCTCAGGAGCATAACACCTGAGTGGATAGAGCTTCTCATACGTCCCGTTCTTGAGGCCGGATATGACTATGTCGCCCCTTACTATCACCGGCATAAGTATGATGGTACGATAACGAATACGATCGTATACCCTATAACGAGGTCCCTCTACGGAAAGAGAATACGCCAGCCTATTGGAGGAGATTTTGGATTTTCCGGAAGGCTTGCCTCTTTTTATCTCTCCAAGGATGTCTGGGGGACGGATGTTGCAAGATACGGCATCGATATATGGATGACTACCACGGCGGTTGCAAACCGGTTCAAGGTCTGTCAGGCCTTTCTCGGAGCAAAGATCCATGATCCCAAAGACCCCGGGACAGACCTGAGCGCCATGTTAAACCAGGTCGTCAGCTCCGTTGTCAACCTTATGGAGGAGTATGCTTCGGTATGGCGGGACATAGAAGGCTCAGAGGCGGTTCCTACGTTCGGTTTTGTATATTCCGTCGGACTGGACCCTCTCAATGTCAATCTCGATGGTATGATAGAGAGGTTCAGGCTCGGTGTGCGTGAACTATCTTCGATGTATGAATCTATCCTTCCAGGGGAACTGATGTGGTTTCTTGGCAGTATTGCTGAAAAGCCGAAGGAGGAATTTCTCTTCCCCGACAAGGTATGGGCTGAAATTATTTACAGTTTTGCTGTTGCCAGCCACAAGAGGCTCATGAGCCAGGGGCATATTGTAAAGGCCCTGACACCACTGTATCTCGGAAAGGTCGCCTCCTTTGTCATCGAGACATGGGAGAGTTCGGCCGATGAAGTGGAATACAGGCTTGAGGACCTGTGCCTTGCTTTTGAAAACGGAAAAGCGTACCTGATTGACAGGTGGTTTGAAGATATGGATGAGTCAAGCTCTCCGACCGAAGGTCGGAGCTTGCCAATGTAAGGAACATTTGATTAATTACATTCCTTGCCTTCATCCCCGGACAAAGGTCGGGGCCTTCGGCAAGGTGCATTGTAATCAAGCGTTGAAGGAGGTTTTTATGAGAGGCTTTGTAGATAAAGTGCTTACCGAACCGCTCAGCGATTTTTTGCAGCGTCTTATTGAGTTTCTCCCGAATCTCTTGAGTTCCCTGATAATTATGGCCCTCGGGTTTTTTACGGGTTGGATTTTAAAGAATATCACCCTGAAGATCCTGGAGATCATCAATGCCGACCGTTTCTGTCATAGAACGGGAATTACCCATGCACTCGAAAAGGGTGGCATTAAGGATAAGCCTGCTGTCCTCATAGGCAAGGTGTTCTATTGGCTCGTTGTAATTATCTTTGCAATTATGGCCCTTTATACCCTGAGGGTCCCTGCTGTTGCAAACCTCCTGGAGAGGTTTTTTCTCTATCTGCCGAATGTCTTTGTTGCAGTTGTGCTCATTATAGTAGGATATGTGTTGAGCAATTTTCTTGCCCGGGCAACATTGATTGCCTCGGTAAATGCCGGGATAAGAATATCCGGTTTTTTGAGTAAAGGTGTAAAGGCCGGGGTGATAGTCCTTTCACTCACCATGGCCCTTGAGCAGCTTGGGATAGGACACGATACAGTTATAATTGCCTTCAGCCTTCTGTTTGGCGGTGTCGTCTTTGCCCTCGCCCTTGCATTCGGTCTTGCCGGAAAGGACCTTGCAAAGGACTATCTTGAGAAGAGGTTCGGGAAGGAGCAGGAAGAAAAGGACGACCTCAAGCATCTTTAGTCATCAATCAACCATGAGTATTGCGCTGCACAGTGAGATGCTTGTGAGGAAAAAAGGCGCTTTGGTATCAGGGACCTTGCTTCAGATGCTGAAAGGCGGGTACATTCCCTGTGGTCTTTGTCCCTCAGAACGGAACGAAGAACCTGTATTGTCTGATAAAATCCTTAAAGGTCTTTGCTGTCAGTGTTGATGGTTCTTTTTCAGTACTTACGGTGTAGAACTTCCTCATGAGCTTTTTGCCTTTGACAGGCAGTATTTTGACCGAACCCTCCTTTACGGTCCTGAAAACAGCCCATTTTGAGACAAAGGATATCCCCATTCCTGACTGGACCATCTGGATAATCAGCTCCGGATTGTCGATGTTCATGGATATCTTTATATCTTTGGGGTCTATGCTGTTGGTCTGAAGAAAGTCGTCTATAAATTCCCTTATGCCCGAGCCCTTTTCAGGCATGATAAACGGTTGTGTAATAAGCTGGTCCGGGCTTATGGCCTTCATCCCCGTCAGTGGATTATCATCGGATGCAATCAGTACGATCTCATCCTCGGCTATCTCTTCCGGAAATACCGTTGTGTTTTTTATATTACCTTCAACTATCCCGATATCTATTGTGCCGTCATTAAGGATATCGATTATTCTTTCCGTGTTTGAGACCGAAAGGTCTATCCGGACCTGGGGATATTTTTTAAGAAAACCGTAAAATACCTGTGAAAGCAGATAGGTTGCCACGGTTGGACTTGCTCCGACATACAGGGAACCTTTTACCTTCCTGACTATACTGTAAACATCATTTTCCATGTTTCTGTAGAGATCGAGGATCCGTTTTGCATGTCCGTAAAATACCCTCCCGGCAGGTGTAAGGGATATGGTTCTGGAATGTCTGTTAATAAGTTTTACCCCGAGTTCGTCTTCGAGGTTTCTTATGAGGTGGCTCATTGCGGACTGGGTTATTAACTTTGCCTCGGCCGCCTTGGAAAAGCTCTTCATTTCAGCAATGAGGCAAAATGCCTTTAGCCTGTGGTCTTCCATGGAGTTATTGTAATGGGTCCGGCAGATATTTTCAATAAGCACCTTCTACTCTTACAGCGGTGAAGTAGAAATTAGTCAAGCTCATGAAGAACAGATGAAAAAAATTCATTAAATCAATGAATAGAATGAATTTGACTTTTAATGGAGATAAGCCTTATTTTTATCTGTGACGATGAGAAGGAAAAAGACGGGATTGGTTATAGCATCTACGACAAGTACACAGAACTCGGGTCTCTTTGACGTCCTGATTCCTGCGTATGAAAGTTCCTCTAACTACAACGTTAAGGTTGAGGTTATTTCGGTAGGAACCGGGAAGGCGATGAGGACTGCGAAAAGGGGGGAGGCTGATTTACTCTTTGTCCACGACCCTTTCAGAGAGGAGAAGTTTGTTAAAGGGGGTTACGGTGTCAACAGGAGGGCCGTTATGCATAATGATTTTGTGATAGCCGGCCCGGAAGACGACCCCGCCGGGATAAAGGGGTTGAGTAGTGCGTCAGAGGCATTTGAGCATATTGCCGAGGCGGGTGTTGCCTTTGTCTCAAGGGGTGATGATTCAGGCACAAACATGAGGGAGCTTGATATATGGGAAGATGCCGGCATTAACCCCAGGGGCAAGGGATGGTATTTTGAGACAGGGGCGAAGATGGGAGATACCCTGCTTGCAGCAGAGCAGAAGAGGGCCTATACGCTTACCGACACCGGGACGTTTATCAATTATAAACCGGGGATTAATCTGAAGGTGCTTCTGAAGGGTGGCCCTGTCCTTAGAAATCAGTATAGTGTAATTGCTGTTAACCCCGGTAGATTCCCCCAGGTTAAATACAGGGAAGCCATGGACTTTATCGCCTTTGTGACCTCTCCCGAGGGACAGAAAATTATAGCGGGTTATCTGAGTAAGGGGGTCCGGCTTTTTTATCCGGATGCGGTGCCTTTTGTAATAGGGGCTTCAAAAGATTGAGGCGAAGCCTTCTTTAACAACGTTTTATTCCACCTTGACGGGAGAGGATAAAAGGGTTTATATGTGGTATTTCTTTATCAAACAGGTGAGCTAAGATAACGAAAGGAGAATGTAATATTATGAGATTATTCAGGAATGTCACGTTGTTGGTTTTAATGTTGTCAGTGTTGTGTGTATCAACGGCCTCTGCCGGGACAAGGATACGCTGTGCATCAACCACGAGCACGCAGAACTCCGGGCTCTTTGATTATCTCCTGCCGATTGTTGAGCGGGAAACCGGTATAAAGGTGGATGTGGTGGCTGTCGGCACAGGGGCTGCGCTTGAGATTGGTAAGAGGGGAGATGCCGATGTCCTGTTTGTGCATGCAAAGGACGATGAACTGAAACTCGTCAAAGAGGGCTATTTTGTTAACCGTCATGATGTTATGTACAATGATTTTATTGTTGTCGGCCCTCCTGATGACCCCGCTAATATTAAAGGACTGAAATCAGCCGTTGAGGCGTTCAAGAAGATAAGTGCGATGAAAACGCCTTTTGTTTCAAGGGGAGACAACTCCGGAACGAACAAAAAGGAACTGAAGATATGGAAAAAGACAGGCATAAACCCCAAAGGCAACAAGTGGTATCTTGAGGTTGGTCAGGGAATGGGGAAGACCCTGAGAATCGCCAATGAGAAGGAGGCATATACACTCACTGACAGGGGCACGTGGCTTGCGTTAAAAGACAGGGAAAAACTTGATATGCGGATAATGGTAGAGGGCGACAAAATGCTCTTCAACCAGTATGGTGTGATGGCGGTTAACCCTGAAAGGCATCCATATGTGAAATACAAAGAGGCGATGAAGTTTATTAACTTTCTTATTTCAGAGAAGGGACAGAAGGCAATAGCCGGCTTCAGAGACTCCCGTGGAAATCAACTCTTCCATCCGGATGCAAAGTGATCCGGGAAGCTTTATCCGCAGCAGATATCACGGATTTGTGCTGACATAGAACCATTGAGCTTGGAATTCCACGCCCCTTGCGGTGTGGAATTCCATCCCTATACACATGCTTTATACCGCAGTGTCCCGGCTGTATTTAAAAAAACCGCTCGATTCAGGTATAAAAAGCCTTCCGGCTGCCGGTGCTGTCCGCCCGATCTGAATTTATTAAGTTTTCAATACCCCACAGTCGGTTTCCTTATGCATCCCCTCCCTTTAAGCGCAAAGCGAAGAGGGCAGGAGGCAGGAGGCAGGAGGGGGTCATTTGAGAACTCCGGATCCTGTACGTATTGGTTGGCCGGGTTTGTTGTTTAAGGTTTTTTTAATATATAATATTTTGGCTCTTTCGTGTTTTAGTTGAAGAGAGGCTTAAAATTTACATTAACATTAACCACAACGCACAATGTCTTTCCCCGAAAGCTTTCGGGGAATCGTTCATTAAGTAATGTCATTCCCGACTCGCTTCGCTTGCGGGAATGACAAATAACTGTCGAGTTCTCCGACCTTTGGTCGGGGATGCAGACAAGGGATGTCATTAATCAATCTTTCCTTGCATTGGCAAGCCCCGACCTTTGGTTGAAGAGATTGATTTTTTTACGAATGAACTAAATTTTCTTATGCTCGAGATACTGCTTTCCTTTAAAAAGGCCTTTTATCTGATAGTCTCTCTGGATAGAGACCTGATAGGTATCATATCTCTGTCACTTTACGTATCAATCACTGCCATTATAATTGCCTCTTTTATAGGGATAGTCCTTGCTTACGTTCTATCATTCAAGGAGTTTTCCGTCAAGGGGGCTTTTGTAAACATCCTGAATACATCGATGGGTCTGCCACCGGTGGTTGTTGGGTTGTTTCTGTATCTTGTGCTCTCAAGAAGGGGTCCCCTTGGCTTTATGGGGATTCTCTATACACCTTCAGCAATGATTGTTGCCCAGACAATACTTGCCTTTCCCATAATAGCAGCAATGAGTTATTCCTCGATAACATCTGTGAGACCGAATATAAGGTTAGCGGCCCTTGGACTTGGAGGCACAGAGACGCAGGCATCAATGGCTGTATTGAAGGATGCAAGATATGGAATTATATCATCTGTAATGGCAGGCCTTGGCAGGGTGATGGCAGAGGTCGGGGCGGTTTTGATTGTGGGCGGCAATATAGCAGGTTATACGAGGGTGATGACTACTACAATAGCCCTTGAATACGACAAGGGCAATTTTGATCTTGCAATAGCGCTTGGGATTATACTGCTTTTGATCTCCCTGGGGATCAACTCCGCCCTGTACATGTTCCAGAGAAGGATAAAGACTTAAAATAAATAATTTTTATAATTTCCTGTGCATGAATTTACAGATGGACCTTATATTAAAAAAGATATCAAAGACCTACGACGGTTATGTCGCTTTACAAGAGGGCAGTGTTGTTATTAATGCCGGCACCTTTAATGCAATCATCGGTCCGAACGGCAGCGGCAAGTCCACTCTGCTGAGGATTGCCGCTCTTCTGGAAGGACCTGACAACGGAGAGGTCATATACAGGGATAAAACAGGTCCCCTGAAGAAAGACATTCTCTTGAAGAGAAGGATAGCAGTTGTCCTGCCGGGGGATTCGCTTTTTAATGAGTCGGTTTTCAATAATGTTGCCTATGGTCTGCGTATCAGGGGGATGAACAGGCGTGTTGTCCATGACAAGGTCCAGAATATCCTCGAAGGGTTTAAACTCTCAGACAAGGCACGCAAAAGTGTGCGGACTCTTTCATCAGGTGAGGCCCAGCGTGTTGCTATGGCAAGGGCGCTTGTCATCGGACCTGAATATCTCTTTCTTGATGAGCCCACTGCCTCACTTGACCCTGTTAATACGGAGGTAATCGAGACTGCCCTGAAGGAGACCAGGTCCGGCAATGGAATGACTGTTGTAATGATAACTCACAATATGTTTCAGGCAAAGAGACTTGCAGACAGGGTTGTCTTTATGTATGAAGGATACATTGTTGAAGAGGCCGACAGCAATCGAATATTTACCAGCCCTCAGGAAGAGCTGACGCGTAGATTTATTACAGGAAAGATGGTGTGGTAAATCTCTTTAGCAGTCAGGGTTGCGCAAATAGGTATTTTTATAATGCCTGATCGTTTTTAAAGGATTCCCCCCCCTATTGACGGTGTCCGGCCTTTCCGGTTCCACGGTAGGTGTTCTTCGTTCGCGAGGGTTTTTCTTTCCGGCGTAACTGTCGGGACTCTTTTCTCGGTGGGCCTGCGCCCTTCCTCCTGGGGGGGCGGATCCCCTTGCGGTAACCGGTGACAATCATTTCTTCAGTCACCGGCATGACGGGTATTTTCTGCCTGATGAACTCCTCGACGTCGGAGAGGCTGTGGACGTATTCCTCGCATGCGAGGCTTATCGCCTTGCCGCCGGCACCGGCCCGGGCGGTCCTGCCGATCCGGTGCACATAGTCCTCCGGGTCCTGGGGAAGGTCGTAGTTGATCACGTGCGTCACCCCATCGATATGGAGGCCGCGGCTCGCCACATCCGTGGCCACAAGGATCGGCAACGAGCCGTCCTTAAACCGTGAGAGTACCTTCATCCGCTTCTTTTGGGGCAGGTCTCCGGTGATAGCGGCGGTTGCAAAACCATTGGCGTTAAGGAATCTCTCAAGCCGTTCGGTTGCGGCCTTGGTATTGCAGAAAATCAGATAGCGGCCAGCGGGTTCACGCCTGATGATCCCGAGGAGAAAGCCGAACTTCTCGGACGAACCAACGTGATAGATTTCCTGTTCAATCTGTTCCACCGTGATCTTTTCGGGAGACACCGTTATCTTCTCCGGCAGGTTCATGTGTTCATAGCAGAGTTCAAGCACGCGATGGGAAAGGGTAGCGGAAAAGAGCATGGACTGCCGCTTGTTGTATGGAGACATCCTTCTTAGCAGGAACCGTAGATCGCTGATGAAGCCCATGTCGAAAAGTCGGTCGGCCTCGTCAATCACAAGGAAACGGGTATTTCTCAGGCTGTAGACCTTCTGCTTGAGGTAATCGATGAGACGCCCCGGTGTGCCTATGAGTATGTCAACGCCCTTTGCAAGCTCCTCGCGCTGCTTGTGATAATCGATACCACCGAAGACGGGTAGAATCCTGAAGCCGGCTGGACCCCCCAGCAGTTTAGCCTCGGCGTCAATCTGGATAGCGAGTTCCCGCGTCGGTGCGATGATAAGCGCACGTGGTGACGGGCCCGGTTTCAGCGGAGGTGCTGCAAGCATACGCGAGAATAACGGAATCAGGAAGGCTGCGGTCTTGCCGGTGCCTGTCTGGGCCTGGGCTGCTATGTCCTTGCCACGCAGCGCCAGGGGAATGGCCTGGGCCTGGACCGGCGTGCATTCGGTAAATCCTGCGACTTTGATGCCCTCAAGTACCTTTTCCGGGATATGGAGTTCTTCAAATCTCACTACATATACTATACATTAAATACGGTGGTTTCATAAAGTGATCGGTGGCGACCACCTCTTCAAGGGACCTCGAAGCGGGTTATTATCTGTATGAACCTGTCCGGGCAGTCAAGCTCTCCGACCAAAGGTTGGAGCCTTCGGCAAGGTGCATTGTAAGAACGGAAATCAGAGATCTTTGGCCGCATTTTCTCCCGCAAGATACCCGGTGCTCCAACAGATCTGCAGGTTATAACCCCCTGTAGGGCCGTCCAGGTCCAGGATTTCGCCGGCAAAGTAGAGGTTCTTTATTATTCTTGACCGCATGGTTTTCGGATCAACCTCTTTTAAACTTATACCACCGGTAGTGATTATTGCCTTTTTAAACCCTGATAAGCCCTTTACCGTTAAGGGGAATTCTTTTAGGAGTAATCGCAGTTTTTTGCGTTCATCTTTTGTTATGGAACGGCCTTTCTTATCGGGATCTATCCCTGTCAATTTGAGAATTACAGGGATCAGTTTTTTGGGAAGCAATTCGGGAAGTATGTTTTTTATTGACTTGCTGTTATATTTTTCCAGATCCCGCAGGATTCTTTTATCCAAAACATCGAAGTCCAGGGCCGGTTTGAAATCAATGAATAAATCCGTTTGCCCGTTGACAAGTAATTTTCCTATCGATTTGCTCATATTCAGGATTATCGGTCCGCTCAGGCCTGAACCGGTAAACAGGGCCTCGCCGAAGCGGTCATCCTTTTTTTTATTGTCCTGATAAACAGAGATCCGGACGTTTTTAAGGCTCAACCCCTCTAAATCTTTTACCCATCTTTCTTTTACCAGTACCGGAGTAAGCGCCGGTTCGGGTTTTATTATCGTATGTCCCATCTGTTTTGCCCAGATATAACCGTCACCGGTAGATCCTGTTTGTGGATAGGAAAGACCCCCTGTGCTGATGAGATAATTTCCTGCCTTGATTTCGGCATTATCAAGAATGATTTTTTCTATTGTGTTTTGCTTCAGAGGTATATCTTTTATTCTGCAGTTGGTAAGCAGGGCGATCTCTTTTTTCTTAATGAGTCTGAGAAAGAGTTCCTGAACATCTCTTGCCTTATCTCCCTCCGGAAATATCCGGCCGCCCCGCTCAGTTTTTGTCTTCAGTTTGTGCTTATCGAAAAAATCAATTGTCTCCTTTATTCCAAAATGGTAGAGGGCAGTCAGAAGAAATTTGCCGTTTTTTCCGAAATTATCCGCAAACCTCCGGATATCGGGTTCGGCGTTGGTTATGTTGCACCTCTCTTTGCCCGTCATTAACAGTTTTATCCCCGGGATGCGATTTTTTTCTAAAAGAACTACATCAGCCCCGCATTCAGAGGCGCGTAATGCGGCCATCATGCCCGCAGGTCCCGCCCCGATTATTGCAAGATCATACTTTTCCGTCTGCATAGCTGCCTTTGGTTTATTCATTATTAATCGTCTCAAAATAGTGTAGAGATATTATTAAAAAATCCCTCCTAACCTCCCTTTGCCAAAGGGAGGGATTATCCCCCTTTGGCAAAGAGGGGCGAGGGGAGATTTATAGATCGATGTCGGCTCAATTATGAGACATTTAATAATTGATGGTTTCGTAAAAAGTCCTGATTGTCACCCCTGAAATAAATTCAGGGCAGGCTCTGAACCGTGTGCTGAACCATGTTTCAGTATTGTTTCAGGGTCTCATAAGTTCTTGATTTATATAGATTCCGAATCAAGTTCAGAATGACAGAATAGGGTATTTATGATTTTTTATGAGACATTCATTAATTACATTCATGTTCGGGAGATATCACTATCAACTATTTTACCATTAAATAGAGCCTGTGTATAAAGTCAGTCTCTCTATCTGTCATTCCGGCAGTCCTTAAACCGGAATCCACTCTTTTCAATAAATTCCGGATGCCCGACTACAGACTTCGGGCATGACAAAAATAAAAAAACGGCAGTTTATACACAGACTCTAAATAGTGTCTGTGTATAAAGTCGAACAGTCGTCGTTTTTCTGTCATTCCGGCTTGTCCGGAATCGTTCTTTAAGAAGGATTCCCAACTCGCTTCGCTTGCGGGTATGACAAATGAGTGTCATTCCCGCAGTCCTTAAGCCGGAATCTATTCTTTTCAGTAACTTCTGGATACCCGACTACAGACTTCGGGTATGACAAAAATATAAAACAGCAGTTTATACACAGACTCTAAATAGATTAAGATACCAGTCATGAGAGAAATCATACTTGCATCAGCGTCGCCGCGGAGAAGGGAGATCCTGGGCATAACAGGACTAAGTTTTGCCATCTGTGCGAGTGATTATGAAGAGGACCTTAATCTGTCGTTAAGACCCCGTGTGCTTGCGAGGTTCCTTTCGCGCAAAAAGGCGGAATCCGTGGCCCCTAAATACAAAAACGCGATAATCATAGCGGCCGATACGTTTATCGTCTTCAGGGACAGGTTGCTCGGTAAACCCCATACCGGCAAAGAGGCTGAGAGGATGCTGAGGATGCTCAATGGAGAGGTACATTCGGTGATTACCGGGTTTACCATTATGGATACCGGCAGAGGTAAAACATTATCAAGATCAGTGGAAACAAGTGTCTATTTCAGAAGGCTCGACAGGGAAGAGATAAGGGCATATGTCAGATCAAAAGAGTCGCTGGATAAGGCGGGCGCATACGCAATTCAGGGGCGTGGAGCGGTTTTTATCAAGAAAATTGACGGGGATTTTTTCAATGTAATGGGCCTTCCTTTGTCCGCTCTGACCGAGGGTCTCAAAAAATTCGGGGTTTATGTTTTAAAACAGAAATAGATTGCCTTATTGCCGCCAAAGCTTTAATATAGACCGTCCAATGTTTTGCTCCGGCATCCCTGCCGGGCATGGGAAAAAACAGAGAGGGCAGATTCCGCTATTCTGAACTTCTGCACTGTAGCGGTGCCTTTGCGTTGGGCAAGGTCCTTTGCGGGGTAGCAGGATAAGCGCCTGAAAGGAAATATAAGAATCGATGGATATATACACCAAACTATCACGTCTTAATCCCAGACAAAAGGAGGCGGTCATGCATACCGATGGCCCGCTCCTCATCCTTGCCGGAGCAGGCTCGGGAAAGACGAGGGTAATAACCATGAGGACCGCATACCTGATACACACGGGTGTCAGGGCCGGGTCCGTACTGGCGGTAACCTTTACGAACAAGGCTGCAAGGGAGATGAAGCAAAGGGTTCAGTCCATGGTGAGCGGCAGGAACAGGACACCTGTTATTTCAACATTTCATTCCCTCTGTCTCAGGATCCTGAGGCGGGAGATCGAACACATAGGATACAGAAAAGACTTCACCATCTACGATACCTCGGAGCAGGTCTCTCTCCTGAGAAGTATCCTGTCGGATATTGAATTCTACGACAGGAGTTTTAAGGCCGAATCCATCCTGGAGAGGATCAGCAGGACGAAGAACGATTTTGCCTTGCCGGATGCCGCTGAATCCAACGATCCGATAGAAGAGGCCTCGGCAATGGTTTATCCACGCTATCGCGAGGCGCTGAAGTCGATGAACGTCCTCGACTTTGATGACCTCCTCCTTCTCACACTGAGGCTCTTCAGGGAACATCCCGGCGTCCTCGAAAGATACAGGGAGCGTTTCAGGTACCTGATGGTCGACGAGTATCAGGATACGAACCGTGTTCAGTATGATTTTGTCAAACTCCTCGCAGGACAGAGAAGGAACCTCTGCGTAGTCGGGGACGACGACCAGTCCATATACGGCTGGAGGGGGGCTGACATCAGCAATATCCTCGACTTCGAAAAGGACTTTCCGGGCACTGTAACTGTGAGGCTCGAACAGAACTACCGCTCCTTCGGCCATATCCTCAAGGCGGCAAACGGACTGATAAGGAATAACCGCATGAGAATGGAAAAATCCCTCTGGACAGACAGGGGCTCCGGGCCAAAGGTCAATATCATCGAGGCTGTCGACACGGAAGACGAGGCTGAGTGGATAGTCAACAGGATTTCGATGGTGATGTGCGAAAAAAACATGCCCCCGGGGGATATCGCCGTTATCTACAGGGCGAATCTCTTTTCCCGGCCCTTTGAAGAGGCACTGAGGAGGCATAGGATACCCTATTCTGTGGTGGGCGGGACGAGCTACTTCGAACGTAAGGAGGTCAAAGACCTCACGGCATATCTCAAGATCATAGCAAACCCCACCGACGGCCAGAGCCTCCTGAGGGCGGCTGGAGCGCCGAAGAGGGGACTCGGGCCTTCGGCCCTCGGTGCGCTCTTGGATTACGCGCGCTCCAATTCACTTGGGCTTCTCGATGCCTTCGGGAAAGCGGTCGGGGTTGAGGGCCTGAGCCGGAAGGCGGCTGCCTCGGCTGAAACCCTTTACGGGCTTATCCGCCGTTACCGGGATATGTTCAGCAAGGGCCGGGATATGGGCGAGGTCCTCAAGGCCCTCATCGAGGAAACCGACTACAGGGATTATATCATCAAGCTCTATAAAACCCCTGAGGCGGCATTCAGGAGGATAGAAAATCTCGATGGGTTGGTCAATTCCATAACCCACTACGAGTCAATGGAGGATTCGCCTTCCCTTCATGGATTCCTCGAGACAATGGCCCTTACCGACCTGCTTAAGGAGAAGGAGGAAAAAAACGGGCGGGGCGTAACCCTGATATCCTTTCACTCATCAAAGGGGCTGGAATTCCCGGTGGTATTTATTGCAGGCACCGAGGAGGAGATACTTCCGCATAAGAAATCAGCGGACAGTGATGAAGGGATCGAGGAGGAGAGAAGGCTTTTCTATGTGGGGATAACCAGGGCGATGGACGAGCTGTACATTTCATATACAGAGCACAGGTTGAAGTACGGAAAAGTTGTACCCTCCGTTGCCTCCAGGTTTTTAGAGGAGATCCCGGAGGAGGCAATCAGGCGGCTCGACAGGTTCGAGGAGCTTGACCCCGAACAGGAGAAGGCTTACGTGAAGAATCTTTGCGCAAACTTTATGGCGAAACTCGAAGACTGAAGGAGCCTTTCCGTTCTCAGCCGCCGGAACGTTTCGGCCTGTAGCCCAGCTCCTCCAACGTTGCTATGAGTGCGTCGCAGTGGTCACCCTGGATTTCGAGAGATGTATCCTTGACTGTGCCCCCTGCGCCGAGCCTTGCCTTCAGTTGTTTCAGAAGCGCCTCCCTCTCCTTCTGCGGCATCCGGAGGCCCTCTATGACCGTGACGGACTTTCCGCCCCTGCCCTTGCGGTCAAGCCGAACCCGAACCTTCTGCTTCGCAGGGCTTAAGTTTGTCCGGAGGTCCTTATCAGCGGGCTTAGCCTTCCGGGGGATCGCCTGTTCCGTGGAGTAGACTAACCTGGAGTTTTCGTCGGACATGTTTTAATTTTAGCACAGGAGGGTATTCAGAGGTGTTGAAATTCATGATGCGTATTTCTGTTCCGATAAGACACATGCTGTCAAGTCTTTTCGGGATTCGCCGGTTTTTACGAGGATGCTGGCTGAATGCCCCGATCTTTGATCGGGGAGCTTCACTGTTTCAGGGGTCGGCCTCTACGGCCTCAACCCTGGTCCCTTTCATCTCTGAAATAATCACCAAGCAGTCCCCTGCTGTGTTCATCCTCATGACAGTAAACACACAGATTTTCCCAGTTAGAACCATCCGGCGGATTATTCCCTGGATTTCCATCTTTATGGTGTACAGTCAGGAGATGCCTGTCTTTATAATCAAATTCCCTCGCACATTTGGCACAGATAAGCCCGTGTATCTTCAGTGAACGTTCCCTGTATGTTCCCGCAGGAGAATCCTCTTCTTTTAATTTCCTTAATTCTCTGACAATGTCATCAACAGATCTGTTGCTGCCTGTCTTTGCAGGTCTTTTCTTTTTGTATGCCCTATGACGTCTGTTTTGCATTTAACCATATTTCCTGTTACCGGTTGCCCGGACAATCAGGGGTGAGATGTGCCTTCAACCCCGGTTTGCGGCTTTCTTGCCATAGAGTCAGGATATCAGGCTTTAAACCAAAAGTCAAATACTTAAGTCCCGTATGACAGAGTATTTCCCGCCAACGACCATTTATCACTGTTTCAGGTATTGTATTGCCGGAGTTAATTGAAGGGGAATCAGTTCGGCGGTTTCTCGGATGTTACAATGCACCTTGCCGAAAGCCCCGACCTTTGGTCGGAGAGCTTGACTCGAAACCGGCCGCTGGATTTAACATCACAAAAAACGGTGCATGGTTGGATGTGAATATGGGAGGGTCTTTTTTTAATATTGCAGAAATAGCCCGCTGCTTTTTGAATTCATTCTCCAGAAACAGCCTTACCTCTTTCCTGTTCCAGCCCCCCGGGTGCGAAAAACCGGTATAAAGGGAGAGGTCTCCTTCATAGAAACGACTGGTTTCAAACCCCGATACCCCTTGCCCGCATACGGGCATGTTAAAGATGGCCACGTTCAGATAGGTGATTTCTTCCTTATGCCTGAGAACGAATTCGAGGGTCTTTCCGGCTGCCGGCAGTGTCTCTGCCGGGGTACCGAAGATGAGATAGACATAGGTCGCAATCCCTGCCTTTTTCAATGTCTTTAAAGTAAGGGATGCCGTTTCGATATCAATGCCTTTTTGCATCCTGTCGAGCACGTCCTGATCCCCGGATTCCAGGCCGAGCTTCAGCATTACACATCCTGACTTTTTCAGGTCCATGCAGAAATCGATATCCGTCAGCATGCGGCTGATCCGTGCAAACCCATACCATGGAACGCCGCCTGCATTACCGGCGAGTTTTTTCAACAGTGACGTGCTGATTGCATTGTCGAGTAGATGAACAAGGCGCGGCCTTGTTTGTATTATCAGTTCGTTAAGATCGGTTATTGCCGTATCAACCGGGACCGGAATGTATGGATTGTTTTCGGCATTTTCCGGACAGAAAGAACACCTGTTCCAGTAGCATCCGCTTGAGGCGCTGTAAGGGAGGATAAGCCCCGGGGCCAGGTAGTTCTCCAGCGGCAGAGAGCCGTAATCCGGGCTGCAATGTCTCTCTTTATCATCGTCTGCACCCAGAATTGCGAGCAGTTTCCTTTCACCCGGTCCGGCAACGGTGTGATCAACCAGTCCCCTGAACGGGTCTTGCCAGTCCGGATTTTTCATCCATGAGGTTACAAGTCCTCCACCGAGGACAATGGACAAACCGGGGAACTGCTGTTTTAGAAACCCGATTATTGCAAAAGTGCACAATGCCTGGCTTAGATAGTTCAGTGAAACTCCTACCACAGGGGACGTGGTTCTTTCAACAATCGTCGGCAGCCTTTTACTGAAATAGGGATAATAGGGATTGTCTTCCGGATGTTCGGCCGCCCTCATAAGGTCGTTACTCCTCAGAGGAGAAAGATGTTTGTGCCTGTAATTCGCAATGCCGGGCGTTGCCCCGCTGTCTGCCCATAGTCCGATTGCATGGTTGAGGTCAATAACAGCCCGTTTGTACCGGTCGATATTCTGAAAGCTTTTCCAGCTCTTAACGGATTCAAGATTCCCGGAGATATTACGCAATGCGCGGGCCGTCCACTTGTCGTATTGTTTATGGGTTTGTGGGTGCGTGTTGGCTGCGATGTATAGAAGAGCCTCAAGGTTGGCGTCAAGTATTGTATGGTTTATTCCGTGAAAGGCAAGTGCCTCGGAGAGTTTTGCAATACCGGCCGGGGGCTCACAAGGTTTCGCAACAGGGGGATGGATAAGTATCATAAGCTATGTTTCTCCCGGAGTTTTTTTGAAAATTGATGCACTAACTGAAATGGTGCAATATGTTATAATATACCTAACCCTCACTGTATAGTCATCCCGGCTATCCTTTGTTGCTTGCCTCGGAGTCCCGACTTGATGCCGGGACGAGAATGAGACGAAAAGCCATTACCCACCTGCCCTCAATTTGACCCATGACTCAAACGGTGGATTTGACGCAGGAGAGTCTGGAAACGCTTTTTTTGATATAATATTTGATATAATATGTTAAGAGGAGAGGTGATTGGATGTTTGACCTTTTAATGGACTTCTTCAAACTCCTGGAACTCTTAACCGTTGTAGTCGTAGTTGCCTTATTCGTGTATATCTTTCGAAAAAGGAAGGAGAAGAAGGATTAAGGAGCATAAAAGCGGATTTCAGACGGAACCAAGCTGTAGTTATTCCGTTTATATCCGAAGTCGGCATTTGACTTTTCAGCATAAAAGATGCCATTATTGACACGGAGTTCAGGGAATTTTGTCACAAATGAGGTAGCAGATACCTTAAACTTTGTGGCTTTTTTATTAAGGACTGGATTTCTCAGGAATCCGGTTGATTAAGTAAGGAGGTAATTTAGTATGGCAAGCGGAACAGTAAAATGGTTCAATGAGTCCAAGGGTTTCGGTTTCATAACCCAGGATGATGGTGGCGCTGATGTTTTTGCACACTATTCCGAGATTCAGGGCGATGGTTTCAAGAGCCTGGCCGAAGGCGATGCCGTGAGCTTTGACGTCGTTGAAGGCGATAAGGGCCCGAAGGCAATAAATATCGTCAAGCTGTAAACGCGGGAGGCAGGCGCTGTCAGCCGGGCCTGTTTTTTTCAACAGCACAACAGGCCAGCGGATTTTTTTGCCTCTCACTATGTGAGTGCTCTTTAGTAGTCCGGCTGTTGAATGTTCACTGTAGTCAAGCTCTCCGACCAAAGGTCGGAGCTTGCCAGTGTAAGGAAAATTTGATTAATTGCATTCCTTGCCTCCATTTCCGGCCAAAGGTCGGTGTTTTAGGCAAGGTGCATAGTAAACATCTTTTAGAAAAGCTAATCAATCAGGGGAGACGATTATGGCAAGGCGTTCCGGTATGTATAAGAGCGACAAACGCAGGAAGGAACTGCTGCGACAGAAAAAGCAGGAAGAGAAAAGACTGAGACGCCAAAATAACGCTAACGCTAAGGTTTCTTCTCAGGACACTGAAGGAACGGACTCGAAGAATATTGAACCGGAATCTTCTATAGGCACTCCCGAAGCAACGGCTAAATAGGGGACAGGGGAACTGCAGTTAAAGGCATCCGTGCAGTTCAAGCCGTTACATCCATAGCGGGCTCAGAAGTTCGGGTCACTTATGCCGGGATCCGGCGACAAGCAGTACTGGATATCGCTTAAGACGATATTTATGACGTTTTCAGTCTCATTTCTCTGCATCCGTGAAACTCACCGGCGGCGTTCTGCGATGCAAGGCACCAACAACCTGTCCTGGCTCCCGGGACAGTTGCATCCCCGTCCTTTATATGTCACCCTGTTTATATCTCTTTGTCCTTTATTTTTTCTTTAAAAATCAATATAATAAAGATATGCTCTTTTTCCTGTTGGTTATCAGGTTTTCAATGCCCCCCGGTTTCTGCTGAGGGGTTGCCTTATACTTCCCTCCCCCTTGACGGGGAGGTTTATTGTGAGGGGGTCGGCATGAAATCGGCAACTGAATATTGGTCTCTCCACAAAGTGTCCGGATGTGGGGCCGAACCGGTACCGGTGCGGGGATGTTAAAAAAGCTCTCTGCTAACCTGGGCAATTTCCTCCTCTCACTTTCCGATGCCGTAGACCTTGTGAGTTCCTCCATAGCCCTGCATCAACTGAGGACGGCTTTTGTCGCCTGGCAGGTCGGTAAAGCGGCCGGACTTCCCGAAGACAGGATAGAAAGAATCTTTATTGCGGCAGTACTTCATGATATTGGCGCCCTGGCCCCGGAGGACAAAATCCGGCTTCATGACTTTGAGGAAAAAGATCTTGAAGCTCATTGTATCCGTGGTGAATTGCTGTTTGAGTTAACGCCTCTGTTGAGGCCGTCATCAAGAATTGTAAGGTTTCATCATAGGCCGTGGAAAACGTGGGATGCCAATATTGATGCCCCTTATGTTTTTGAATCTCAGGTACTGTTACTCTCCGACTTGCTTGAACGGTTGCTTAAACGTAACCACTATATATTAAACCAGGTTGATGAACTCAGCTCAAGGATCACTTCCTTTGCCGGATCGGATATTCATCCGGATGTAGTGGACTTGTTCATGGAGATATCCGACCGTGAAGACTTCTGGCTTGATCTGACATCACCACGGCTGTATTCACTGCTGCTGCACTTCGGTCCATTCCGGCAGGTTGAAATTAATCTTGAGGGCATTGCTTCGTTGGCCTTGTTCTTCCGGAGGATCATTGATTTCAGGTCACCCTTTACTGCAACACATTCAACCGGGGTTGCTGCGTGTGCCGCCCTCCTCTCCAGGATATTCGGGCTTACGGAAACCGAGGTGGTCCTCATGGAGATGGCGGGGAACTTTCATGATTTGGGAAAACTCGCTGTACCGAATTCCATCCTCTATAAACCGGGTAAATTGACAAAAGAAGAGTTCGCGGTAATTAAACAGCATACATATTTTACTTATATGGTCCTGAATTCCATAGGAGGGCTTGATCAGATCACCGAATGGGCTGCATTCCATCACGAGAGACTTGACGGTACCGGTTATCCTTTCCATGTCTCAGCCGATACAATCAGTACGGGCTCCAGGATAATGGCGGTGGCTGATATCTTTACGGCGCTATCTGAGGATAGACCTTACAGGAAGGGCATGGAAAGAAATGAAATCGAAAAAATCTTAACCGGCCAGGCCGACAGGAATTTCCAGGATAAGAGAATTGTGAATCTCCTTTTGGAGAACTATGACGAAATTCTGATAAAAGTACAGCAGGAACAGGCCGTTTCGAGGGAAAACTACGAAAAGCAACTGACAGGTTTTGAAAACAGGAGTTCTGATTTGAATTGAAGCGCTGAGTTGCAACAACCGGTGTATACCAAATTCAGCGACAGGTGTATCGAGTGGTTGACATAATGAACCCCTCAGCCATTGTCGGCGGGTCTTCCGTGTAGAATCGGACATGAGGAATGCTCTTTCCCGCAGGCCCCTTCCCTGCATACACCCATAATGCCCTGGTGGCAGAGGGCAAAGTCGTATTTCAGGGGGTCGTCAGGGTCAAGTTTTTTCAGGCTTTCGGTGATTTCTTCGGCCATCTTCCAGTCCTGGCTTTTTCTCGATGTCAGTTCGAGACACCGGCTGATACGTGCAATATGGGTATCAAGGGGAATTACCAGGTGGTTTTTCTTGATCCCCTTCCAAACGCCGAAGTCGATATCCCTGTCCCTCACCATCCACCTCAAAAAGAGGTTTATCCTCTTACAGGGACTGCCGCCTGATGGTGAGGGCAGGAAGTGTTTAAAGCCCCTGTGAGTCATGGTATTATAAATCCCACTTTCGCCGTTACCCCGGGTGTTATAGAAATGCATTGCACTGTCGACGAATCCGTTAATTGCAGAGGATATGCCTTCACTGTGGTAATAACCGATAAAACACCCCTCAAGAGAACCATGCTCTTTTAAGATAAGAGAAAGAACATGGATAAGGGAGACGATATCCCCTGTGTCATTAAACCGGTATTTTATACCTTTAAAGAGGTGTGCCTCTCTTGTGATATCGAAATTGGCTGTAAAATCACCGGGATGATCTCCCATAAGGTCGAGTATTTTTTCTATAACGGGCTTGAAGAGGGTAACCTTGCCATATGCAAATGCGGATGCAACAAAACCAGCGATCTCGATATCATCCCTGTTTGAATAGCGGTGAGGAAATTCGATGGGATCGTGAAGGACTCTCTCAGTGAAGTTGTAACTCCTGTAAAGCTGATCGAGTACGTCCTTAAGTTTCAGACAGTCCAAAGATGATCTCGCGTTCTTCAATGTCAACCCTGTCGATCCTTACCTTTATGGAACTCCCTATCGAGAAACGCTTCCTTGTCCTTCTCCCGACAAGCTGGAGGTTTCTATCATCATAGATGTAATAGTCATCGGTCATGTACGATACATGCAGAAAGCCGTCCACATAGAATTCCTTGAGCCTGACCTTTATTCCGTGTGGCGTGACACCTACTATCCTGCCCTCAAGTTCCTCTCCAACCATGTCCTTCATGAACCATGCCCTCATTGCGGCAATAACGGAACGCTCGGCATCGTCTGCCTGCCTCTCCATCCGGGAGGAATGAAATGCTATACTGGGCAGGATCTCATTGAGTTCCTCGATACGCGATACGCTCAGCTTCTTATTTGACAAAAGCTCCCGTAAAACCCTGTGGACTACGAGGTCGGGATAACGTCTGATGGGTGACGTGAAGTGGGTGTAACATTCGGATCCCAGGCCGAAGTGTCCTGCATTCTGGGGGGAATACCGGGCCTGCTTTAAAGACCTTAGAATCATATAGTTGATAACCTCCTCTTCAGGCCGTCCACGGACCATGTCAAGAAGAGAGGGGAGGTCTCCGGGAGTGAGTGACCGCTTCTTTAGCCTGCTCACCGTCTTCAGTACCTTAAGGATATCCTCCAACTTGTCGACATCGGGTTCCTCATGTATCCTGTAGAGGGCAGGAACGCCTTTTCTGTAGAGATGCTCTGCTACCGCCTCGTTTGCAGCGATCATAAACTCCTCTACTATCATATGTGCGAAGTTTCTTTCAGAGACAATGATGTCTTCAGGATTACCCCTCATATCAAGAAGCACTTCGGGTTCGGGAAGATCGAAGTCGAGACTTCCCCTTTTCAGCCGTCTTGCCCTCAGCACACTACAGAGTTCGCCCATAAGTTCAAATTCACCGAGGAGATGGCTGTATTTTGACCTTAATCCCATGTTGTTATCGACGAGGATTTCCTTTACAAGCGTATAGGTCATCCTTTCGTCACTTTCTATTACACTGGGGTAGAATTTCCGGGAAATCCTTTCACCATCCCTTGAAAAGCCCATCTCCACAGTGAAGGCAAGACGTGGTACCTTCGGTTTAAGACTGCACAGGTCTTCAGAGAGTTTTTTAGGCAGCATCGGGATGACCCTGTCGGGGAAATAAACGCTTGTTGCCCGCCTCCGGGCCTCTCTGTCGATCTTGCTCTCCCAGGGGACAAAGTATCCCACATCTGCTATATGGATATACAGGACGTAACCGGATTTTCTGAGTTTGATTGAGACCGCGTCATCAAAATCCTTGGCTTTTTCACCATCTATGGTGACGGTGGGGAGGCTCAGGAGATCCTTCCTCTCCTTGAACATTCCGTCTGTAATCCTGTCGGGCAGAGACCTTGCCTCTTTTGATACCTCAATGGCGAAACGCCTGGAAAGGCCGTATTCATCTATTATCAGATCCACTTCTTCGCGTGGTGACTCCGGTTCTTTCAGGACCTTTACCACCCTGCCCGAGGGCGGTATCTTGTCAGAAGGGTAGGTGAGTATATCAGCAATCACCAGGTCCCCTGCTTTGCCGCCCTTTCTGTCGTTCGGGGCTATGTAAAGGTCGAACGTGATATCCTTTCTCTTGGGCTTCAGAACGAAGGCGTTCCTTACAGGTTCGAGCCTTCCGAGTACCTTTTTCTGTGCGCGTTCCAGAACCCTGAGAATCCTGCCTTCCCTCCTCCTGGGGTCTTCAAGCCGTGCGATGACCCTGTCCCCTTCCATGGCGCCCAGTGTTGACCGGGGCGGAATAAAGAGGTCCTTGGTGTTTGGTTCTTCGGGTATGACAAAGCCATAGCCGTCTCTGTGGGCCTCGAATATGCCCTTTATGAGGCTCATCTCATCAGTAAGACCGTACTTGCCCTTTCTGGTCCTTATGATGTTTCCATTTTTGACAAGCCGTCTCAGCAGCTTCTTTAGCTGACGGCCCTCGGGTTTCTCGATGCCGAGCCTCGACAGTACCTCCATGAATGCAAGCGGCTTCTTGGTAGACCTGAACAGAGAGAGTATTCTTTCTTCTGATATCATTTTAAATCTCTATCATTGGTTTCACTATCCTTGATAGCCTGACCGAACGTCCTTTCAGAATAATGGTGATTCTGATTTCGATCTCTTTCGGAAGACCGGACGTTATATCCGTGTCCCAGTTGCCGATCCATTTGTCTCCCTCCTTGACGAGGATACTAAATGATTCTATACTTTTGAGGGCGGTTACTTCAAGGGGTTTCTCATCAGCTGTGTCCCTGCTTATCCGCTTCATAAGGGTTAGCCCCGTTTCCTCTTCCTTTACCGAGTATTCAACAACATAGGGGGTGTTGGTTGTAGTGTTGATGGTTGTAAAAACAATATCAGATGCCGGCTTTCCAAAGAAGTCCCTGTCTTTGAGGACAAATCGTGTTGAGCTTGCCCTTGCGGAAAAGAGGGTGCTTTTCAGTTCACCTGATAGTACGTCGAGTACCCTCCTTGCCTCCTGGAGTCTCAGCCCGTAGCCTTCCATGTCAGAAGCCGCCCTTTCAACAAGAAAGAACGTGCTGTACAGGGCGCCGAGGATTATAACGATAATTGCAGTAGCAATCAGGACCTCAATAAGCGTAAAGCCCCTTCTGTTCATCGTTTGATAAGTCTCCTCATCGTAACCTCTTCATCGCCTTTCCGGACGGTAACCTCGAGGAGAATAACCCCGGGTATCCCGGAGTCATTCTTTGATATCCTGTATTTAAAACCCCCTTTCAGGGGCTTGAATGTCCCGTCCGCTTTCTCAACCGGACCGGTTTCTCCATTGAGGATCCTTTCAGCTATCAAGGTGGCTTCCGTTATTGTTTCATGCCTCTGAAGCACTGAAAGCTGGTAGTTGACGGTATAGATAATGGTTACAACTGCACCACCTGTGATTGCAAGTGCAATCAGTACCTCAAGGAGGGTAAACCCGGCTCTGTGGCGTATAGGTTTCATTTTACCGAGGTCAATAAACTCACCCTTCCACTGAAGGGGTTAAAGGACAGGTATCTGTTTCCCTTGAAATAGATTTCAAAGGGCTCGGGATAACCGAAGGGGCCGAATGTGAGGGTGAGTTCACCGGTTCTCACCTCTCCATGAGAAGGAATCTTTACCGATAAAAGGGTGCTTACTTTCATTTTCCTTTCTCCTTCAGGTGTATCGTAGGTAATCACCTTCGATTTAAAATCGATTTTAAGTTTCAGGGACTCCTTGGTGTTGATGGCCGAGTCATAGATGTAACTGATTACCGACAGGACCCTCCTTGGTTCTCTCTCGGCCTTTCTTTCAAGAAATGGATAGAGTGAAGGGGTTACAACTGCAAGAAAGAGGGAGATGATAAAGACCACAACTATGAGTTCAAGTAGTGTGAATCCCCCGGGAAATCTATTCAATGTTCCAGTTCGTGATATCGGCATCAACACCCTCACCACCCTCATGTCCATCTGCTCCATAGCAGATTATGTCGTAGTCTCCTTGGAGGCCGGGTGATATGTATATATAGGGATTGCCCCAGGGGTCACGGGGTATTTTTTTGCTTTCGAGATACCCTCCATTCCTGTATTTTGTGGGGATCCTCCCTGTTGAAGGTTTTTCAGCGAGGGCCTCAAGCCCCTGTTCAGTTGACGGATAAAAACCGTTGTCAAGTTTGAACAGCTTCAGAGCCGTCTCGAGGTTCCTGATCTGTACCTTTGCTTCTGCGACCCTGGCATCGTCGGTCCTGCCCACCAGGCGTGGGGCAATTATTGCTGCAAGCAGGGTGAGAATAAACACGACCACAAGGATTTCCAGTAAAGTAAAGCCTCTGTTGTTTTTCATGGACAGTCTCCATTGTTCTATATTCATTGTTATACGGGTTGTATGGTTACAACACTGTATTTAAGTACATTGTAATTATACCCCAATTCTTCTATAACATTTCCAGTTCCACAAGGTACTTCCTGAAGAGAGCAAGCCCCTCCATGTGTCTCTCGCAGAGATTATATGATATACCCCTCCAGTATGAGGTCAGGTTCTCCTCTGACAGCCATTGCCCCGCAGGACAATGCCCGGCAAGTCCGGAGAGATTCTCGATGGCCTTTGAACGTGAGTCATCGAGGTCTTTTATGAAGTGCTTGATATCCCCGGTAGCCCTTCTTCTGATCCAGAGGGCATAGACAAACGGCAATCCCGTTTTTCTATACCAGATTTCCCCGAGGTCGTATTTTTTTAAATCAGGCCGGCTCAGTGATTCCTTCAGGGCATTGTCTCCAATCATCAGATATGCCTGATGAGTTTGGAGCCCTTCCTGCAGCGGAGCAGAGGAAGACACCATGTTACACCTGAGATCAAGGAACTTCCGCATGATAACTTGCAGCAGTGCAACCGATGTCTCTGAGTGGTAGGAGTACAGAATGGTCCGTCCGGCAAGTTGTTCTATCGGCGCTTTGCTGAATAGGATGATGCTGCCGACCGGGCCTTCAGAGCTTATGGAATGTCCCTGTATCAGTATATACTTCTCAGGACTCCGCAGGTACTCTATGGAGGAAGACGGGCTGACATCTACTCTGCCTTCTCTCAGGAGTTTGTTTACCACGGATGGGACGCCGTCGATAAACCCGTATCTTCCCTGTGAGCGTTGTTTTAGGTAGTAATAGATCGGAAAGAGGTTTGTATAAGGTATCCTGCCGATTTTTAACACTCTGCCGCTCTTCTTTCCCCTGAGGTCAAATTGTCCATTTACCTTTTCTGGTTGGTAACTTCAAGGCCCTTTTCAACCGGGTCATAAACTCGGGCCGGGGCAACTCCCTGGCCCCAAAACGTATCATATGGTCGGTGGTTATCTGGCAATCGATTACCGGAAAGTCCCATTCTACCAGTTTTCCTGTAAGTTTTACAAAGGCTACCTTTGAGGCGTTGTTCTTCAGCGTAAACATGGACTCACCAAAAAAGACACCGCCAAGGGAGACTCCGTAAAGCCCTCCGGCAAGCGTGTTGTCCAGCCAGCTTTCAACCGAGTGTGCATAGCCGGCGTTGTGCAGATCAATATAGGCCTCTATCATCTCTTCCGTTATCCATGTGCCTCCATCCCTTTTTTTATGGACGGTGGCGCAGTTCCTGATCACCTCTTCGAATGCCGTGTCGAGGGTTACCCTGAAGATTCCCTTTTTAATGGTCTGCCTAAGGCTGCGGGAGACCTTCAGTTCTTCAGGGAAAAGTACTATCCTTGGATCCGGAGACCACCAGAGGATGGGGTCTCCATCGGAGTACCAGGGGAAGATTCCCAGCCTGTAAGACAGGAGCAGACGTTCTATGCCCAGGTCTCCGCCTACGGCGAGAAGGCCATCGAAGTCCGCCCGGGATGGGTCGGGAAAGACCAGATCCCCTGTTAGCTGAAATACCGGCATATATCAATGAATGGTAAGAGCCTGAGTTTTTTATAGTGAAGCTCCCCGGTGTTGTAGCTGCGGCGCTTAAAGGCAGAGTAAATTTCCCAGGGTTACAAAGGGCAGACACGGGTCATTACGGATATACAAAAACCTTCGTGACTGTTAGACCCTGCTCTTGTATTTGAACTTGAACTTATCGTCCTCCATGTCTATATAAACCTCTCCGCCCTTTCTCAGTGTCCCGAAAAGTATCTCGTCGGAGAGGGCATTGCTTAACTCACGCTGAATTATACGTGAGAGGGGGCGGGCTCCAAACCTGGGGTCGTATCCCTTCCTGGCAAGCCAGCTCCGGGCAGGGCCGGAGACCTTTATCTTGATCCTTCTGGCCCTGAGCTGTTCCTCAAGCTCACCGATCAGTTTGTCCACAATCCGGGTCATGACGTAATCACTAAGGGAGTTGAAGTTGATTGTTCCGTCCAGTCTGTTTCTGAACTCGGGGCTGAAGAGTTTTTTTATGGCCTCTTTACTCCTTGAACTGGTATCCTTGCGTCTGTCGCCAAACCCTATCACCTCTTTTTGTATGTCCGAGGTGCCTGCGTTGGAGGTCATTATAAGAATTATATTTCTGAAATCGGCCTTTTTTCCGTTATTGTCCGTCAGAGTGGCATAATCCATAACCTGAAGGAGGATGCTGAAGATATCGGGATGCGCCTTTTCGACCTCGTCAAGGAGCAATACGGCGTGCGGGTGTTTTCTAACGGCGTCGGTAAGCAGTCCACCCTGGTCGAATCCGACATAACCCGGTGGTGCGCCGATCAGGCGGGAAACGGCATGTTTTTCCATATACTCACTCATATCAAAGCGGATGAACCTGACCCCAAGGACAGATGCGAGCTGCCTGGATACCTCTGTCTTACCAGCGCCTGTCGGTCCCGTAAAGAGGAATGAACCAACGGGCCGGGCGGGAGAGCCCAGTCCTGCCCTTGACCTCTTTATGGAGGACGTCAGGGAGTGAATGGCCTCATCCTGCCCGAAGACAACACCTTTAAGTGAGTCCTCGAGGTCCTTGAGTCGGTCGATTTCAGATGTGGATATGCTCCTGGATGGTATCTTTGCAATCTTTGAAACAACCTGTTCAATCTCCCTTGTCCCGACGGTCTTTTTCCTTTTGTAGAGGGGAGAGAGTTTAAGGAGCGCACCCGCCTCATCAATTACATCAATGGCCTTGTCGGGGAGAAACTTGTCGTTAATGTATTTGGCGGAGAGTTCAGCGGCCGTCTTCAGGGAGACGTCGGTGTATTTAACACCATGGAAGTCCTCGTAATAACCCCTTAATCCCTTAAGGATAGCTATTGTCTCAGCGATGTCGGGTTCGTTTATCTCTATCTTCTGAAAGCGCCTGGAAAGGGCGCGGTCCTTATCAAAGTAATTTTTGTATTCCTCATAAGTGCTTGCCCCGATACAGCGGAGCTTGCCCGTTATAAGTGCAGGTTTCAGGATGTTTGATGCATCGAGGGAGCCACCGCTTGTTGCGCCTGCACCAACAATGGTGTGAATTTCGTCTATGAACAGAATGGCGTTGGGAATCTCCAGCAGTTTCTTTATGGTAGCCTTGAGGCGTGCCTCAAATTCACCCCTGTATTTTGTTCCTGCAATAAGCGCCCCCATATCGAGGGCGAAAATCCCTGTGCTGCCGAGCCTCTCCGGGACATTCCCTTTGAAAATCCTCAGGGCAAGTCCCTCTACGATTGCCGTCTTACCGACCCCCGGTTCACCAATGAAAACGATATTATTCTTTCTCCTCCGGCTTAATACCTGAATGGTCCGTTCGAGTTCCCTCTCCCTTCCCACTAAGGTGTCTATCTCTCCGTCCCCTGCCTTTTCCATCAGGTCGATGGTATAGAGGCGGAGTGGGTCGTTCATCTTCCTGTCCCCCTCCCGGGGGCAGATTGTTTCTGTTTCTTCCTCTTCTAAAGGGACTTCTTCCAACCCGGGGCTGCCGTGAGAGACAAAGTTGAGGATATCAAGACGGGTTATTCCTTCAAGTTCAAGAAAATGGACTGCATGGGAATCCTCCTCGAAATAAATGGAGGCAAGTATGTCCCCGGAGTCCACCTCTTCCTTCTCGGCGGACTGGACGTGTGAAACCGCCCGGTGCAGAACGCGTTGAAAACCGATAGTCGGCTGAGAGGGGTTTTCCATCCCCTCAGGAAGTTTGGGAATATAGTTTTCGAAGAAGTCCTCCAAGCATCCCTTAAGCCTCAGCAGGTCTCCACCGCAGTTTGAGATTATCTCTGCTCCCCAGTCATCATGAAGGACGGCGTAAAGGAGGTGTTCCGCACTGACATATTCGTGCCTTTTTTTCTGGGCATCCCTGATAATCGCCTCAATTGTTATCTCAAGGTCCCTGCTGATCATTCCTTCTCCATTATACATTTGAGGGGGAAGCTGTTTTTTTCTGCGAGTTCATTCACTGTTGTTACCTTTGTTTCTGCAAGGTCGCGTGTATAAAGGCCTGCAACCCCCATGCCCTTCCTGTGGACATGAAGCATAATCTGTGTCGCTTCAGTCGTGGGCTTGTTGAAGACGCCTTCAAGGATATGGATCACGAAGTCCATTGTCGTATAGTCATCGTTAAGAAGGATAACCTTGTAAAGCGGAGGCTTTTTTGTCTTCTTTTTTGTTGAAACCTCAAGTTCTTCATCGAGGTCGTATTCAAAGTCTTCTTCATTCATGGCAGTATTCCTCCGAACATGTATATGTATATTTTACCACATGAAGGAGACGAATGTTTTGCTATCCTTTGTTATGGTGGAGATGTGATGATCCGTTAAGACTCATCAGGGGGTAGTTGCTTGAGAAACACCTCTTTTCAAGGGTCTGTTCCATGACACAAAACCATCTCTTTCAAGATGTTGAGCAGGGGTTTAAGAGGTAGACTCTCAGTTTGTCGCTAACTCGGCGAAATAATTACGTTTTTATTGTATAATTGTTTTAAATAGCAATTGTTGTTTCATTATCTTTTTTTCCAGTTAAAGATGAATTGAGTGGCAGGCGTTGCCTGTATATTCTAACGGTTTGTTATAACAAGTTTTCTATTTTGTTAACATCAAGCAATCTTGCAGAGTGATAAACCGTGAGTATCTCTATTAACTTATCTCTTATTCTATAAATTATCCTGTAATTACCAAAAATAACTTCCCTGATTTCTTTACGATTTAATTCTGGAACAATCCGTCCAGATTCAGAAAATAATTCCAGGCGACTACTGCCTCGAATACTTTTGTTGTAAACATTCGTGCATAATAACTTGAATCCCTTGCAATAAAATTTGCTATTGCTTCAATATCATCCAGAGATTGTGGTGTCCATTAAGTTGGATCTTGCTGTTATTATTAACCCGGCAAATAAATAGGGTAATTTATTAGGCAAATGAAGTATATTATAAGGATGGAAAAAGAAGATGCCAGAAAATTTACACAGAAGACACAGGAGCAGTTACGGAAACAGGCGATCCGGCTTCGCCGGAAGGGCAAGACGTATAAAGAAATAGGCGAAATCGTAGGGGTCCATGCCAACACAATCTGGAAATGGTGGCAG
>VAPE01018519.1_pt1 | contig 36042 bp, 31 predicted proteins | sample 3393911 | NCBI WGS metagenome assembly VAPE01 (sample SAMN08290436, study PRJNA428436) | hydrothermal vent metagenome | isolation source: Deep-sea hydrothermal vent chimney | place: Atlantic Ocean: South-mid Altantic Ridge
AAATAGATGGAAATATAAAGACAATAAGGATAACTTATTGTTATTCAAATCTTTGCGTTTCTGCGGCTTTGCGAGAACGAAAAATTACCGGAGTATTGATTTATTTGATTTTTGGTAAATTGTTATTTGTGATTTTCTGCCAAAAAACAGACGAATATTAAAATTAAGATCCTAAAACCCAGAGCTTTCAGATTACAAATCTGAAAAGAGCGTAATTTTCTTTTGGAGTGGTAACCAGGACGGGAGAATTGTATCCCGAACCTGCCCGAAAAGAAATGCTACGCATTCAAAAGCTTTCTTACAAATTTATTTTTACATTTGTCCTCTTGTTAAATCTGTGGGAAACGGAATGCATTTCATGAAAAAAAAATCCAAATTCTCCTTTTTGATTTTGTGGCCGTTGGCTTTTTTGGCTTTCATGCCGTTCCAGTCTACCATGAGCCAACTTCCCTGTACGATTACTTCGAGTGCGACTTCACCGGTGTGTTATGATGCTGCCTTTACGTTGTCGGTTCAGTCACAGGCCGGACTGAAATACAAGTGGTCCACAGGAGATACAACTGCTTCCATAACAGTTCGCTTGACCGCTCCTGCCGATTTCACTGTAACGGTAACCAACCCTGCTTTGGGTACAGTATGTACCAGCCAGTCTTTTCATATGGATGTTCGACAGAAGATAAATATCAGTTTCAAACAACTACAGCTTACCTGTACTGATGCCAGTCAGGACATCGGAAATACCGCACAGGTGAAAGCTACGGCTTCCGGTGGATATCCTGCTTCGGAGTACCGTTATTTCTGGAATGTGAAACCTATTCAGATTTCACCCGGCGACCCTTCTGTAGCGGTGGGATTAAGCGCTCATCAGTACTATTCCATTCGCGTTGTTGACCCCGCCGGTTGTGTGGCTCAGGATACAATTTACACAAAGGCATACCCCAATCCGGTGGTGAAGATAACCGCTTCGCCGGATACGGCTTATATTCAAAACCCACACATTACTTTTTCGTTTGAAAATCTCTCGCAAGATACCCTTCAAATCACGAACAGCTACTGGGAATTTGACAAAGATCAGAATTCCTACTCCCAACCGGAGGTTGTCCACACCTTTGATAAGGTGGGAATCTATTCTGCTTATCTTACCATTTTCAATCCTCAGGGATGTGATACGCTCTACACCCATGTGGTGGATGTCCTCCCGGTGGAACTCTTCATCCCTAATGTGTTTACACCCAACGGTGATGGATTCAACGACTATTTTGTCATAAAAGCAAAGGATGCCACACAGCAGGGAGCTGTAAGTGGGTTCAAATCGGATGCTGCCACACAGGAGTACAAGCCACTAAATGACTATTTTGAAAAAACACATTTGGTAATTTTTAACCGCCTTGGCCGGAAGGTTTTTGAATCGGATAATTATAAAAACAACTGGAATGGCGGAGGCTTGCCGGATGGAACTTACTTTTATGTGCTAAAATGTCAGGGATTTAAAGATAAAAATGTGGTGTATAAAGGTTCTATTACTATCTTTGCAGGGAAAAAATAAAAATAAAGTTGGCTATGAAGAAAATAATGTTTCTTTTTGCTTTTGCCGGTTTGCTGGTTTTCAGCGCCTGTCAAAACCAAAATACAAAAAAACAACCGGTAAAGCAAAAAACTTCAATGCAGGTTGACAACAATGCTCCGGTGATGACATTTACTCAAACGGTTCATGACTTTGGAAAGATGGCACAGGGTGAAATTGTGAAATATACGTTTCATTTTAAAAATACCGGTAAAACCAATTTGAAAATTTCGAAAGTCAGCACCAGCTGTGGTTGTACCGTGGGAAAATATCCTCACGGACCGGTAAAACCAGGCGAGGAAGGCGATGTTGAGGTAACCTTTAACAGTGCTTACAAAGTGGGCTACCAAAACAAAAGTGTCATGCTGCTCGCTAACACAAATCCCGCAAGGACGGTTTTACGTATTAAAGCTGTTGTAGAAACACCTAAAAATAAATAACAATGACTCCCACAATTATTGGGAAATTATAATTTCGAAGAAAATTTAATCAAACATTAACAATTAATCTACTGGAAATGAACACATTATTTATTTTATTACAAGCTACAAAAGGAGAAGGCTCTTCTTGGATGCAGTTGTTGCCGTTATTATTGATTTTGGTGGTATTTTATTTCTTTTTTATCATGCCACAAACCAAAAAGAGCAAGGCTCAGAAAAAATTCAGAGCAAACCTTAAAAGAGGTGATAAAGTGGTAACCATCGGTGGTATTCATGGAAAACTTGCAGAAGTTAAAGAAAAAACTGTTGTTTTGGAAGTGGGTACGGGTGGTCTGAAAATGACGGTTGAGAAATCAGCTGTTGCCATGGACAACGAAACCATTATCCAGAAATAGCAGAAGAGTATTGTACTTTTTTGAAGAGCCTTCCTTTTTCCCATTGCGGAAAAGGGAGGTTTTTTTGTGCCCTGTTTGCACTGGTTGGAGGAAGTTGAAAGCCTCTTCTGCATGTTTGTCGTCGGAATGTCACGTTTCGTCTGATATTTCCACTTGCACGTATAATATATTTTTTAAGCCGCGAAGATCGCCGGACTTTTGTATTTGAAAATATAGGGTAAATGAAGAAAATTGTATTTGTTTTACTTTCAATACTCTTGTTGGATACATTTGCGGCTTCGGCTTTGTTTGCCCAGCTTCCTTCCAATGAAAGCGTTATGTCCACTAGTGTTCCCGGTGGCGTTATCTATGGGAAAGTATGGGAAAAAAGCGACAAAACGCCCATGCAATACTCCAATATAGTCCTTTACCGTCTGCCCGATTCTACTATGATTAATGGAACCATAACCGGAAAATCTGGCGTTTTCAGATTTAAAGGCGTCAAAAACGGACGCTATTTTCTGAAAGTTCATTTTATTGGTTTTAAGATAAAGATTATTACCGGTATAACGCTTACAAATACCAGGCGTGAGATAAAGTTACCGGTGATTTATCTGGAGCCGGTTGCTTCTACTTTGCAGGGTGTGGAGGTAAAAGCCAGCCGCTCCAAAATCTCTTACCAGGTGGATAAACAAGTGGTTAACGTCACCAAAGATTTGATGGCTTCGGCTGGTTCTGCTATAGATGTGTTAGAAGATGTTCCTTCGGTTAATGTGGACCTAAATGGAAATGTAACCTTGCGCGGTTCTTCTAATTTTACGGTACTTATCAATGGTCATCCCAGCATACTGGATGGAAATGATGCCTTGCAGCAAATCCCGGCTGCCACCATACAGCGTATTGAAATTATTACCAATCCTACTGCAAAATACGACCCCGAAGGTATTGGCGGAATTCTGAATATTATTCTTAAGAAAGACAGAAACCTGGGCGTAAATGGTGTGGTAAATACCTCTGTAGGCAACAGAAACAGATACAGAGGCAATGTGCTGATAGGTTATCGTACTAAAAAAGTCAATGTATTTGTATCTGCAAATGCCAGCTACAGAGACATGTATATGCGTATGAATTCACTAGACCTCACTTTTATGGGGGATACCACCAATTACCGTAATACAAGCATTGATGGTATCAGAAACCGAAAAGGCTTTGGGCTGAGCGGAGGGCTCGATTATTATCTTGACAAGAAATCCACACTTACCCTTTCCGGAGAATATGGCGGCTATGGTTTCGGAATGAACAATACCAGTATGCGAAACATCTATACAATTCCCGCATCGACGGATGATTATTCCAAATCAATTAGCCACTCTAACCGCTGGGGGTATTACTATACGTTGCAGTCCGATTTTCTACACAAATTCAATCATTCGGGACATCAGATAGAGGCTTATGCTTACTACTCCGGCAAAAGTAGCGATGATCAGGAAAATCAATCTAACTATGAAACTGATTCGTTGTGGAATGACCTTGGAAATACCCCATCCGGTTTGCGTACTAAAACCCCCGACAGCTCTAATAATTTACGGTTAAAGCTGGATTACAGCCTGCCCATAGGTAAAAAAGGAAAATTTGAGGCTGGTTACCAAAGTCGTTTTTATAATGAGTCGGGTGAATACACTTATGAGACTTTTGACACTGTATCCAATGAGTGGATATCCAACGAAAATTACAACAACGTAGTGGACTTTGTCCGAAATATTCATTCGGCTTATGTCAGCTTTCAGGATATTTATAAAAGTTTTGGCTACGAGTTAGGTTTCCGTACGGAATATACGGACAGGAGTGTGACCAACAGCAACGGGAAAGTGCCGTTTAAAATTAACCGGTTCGACTATTTCCCATCAATTCATTTGTCGTACCAGCTTCCCAAAAACTATCAGGTTTACACCAGTTACAGTAGGCGCATTAACCGTCCGCGGCAGTGGAGCCTGAACCCGTTTCCCATGATTATTGATCCTTATAATATCAGAATTGGGAATCCAGAACTACAACCGGAGTATATTGACTCGTATGAGCTGGGATTACAGAAAGCGTTCTCCAAATCTTTTCTCTCTTTTGAAGCTTATTACAGAAAAACCACGAACAAAATCACTCGCATCAGGGTACTTGACACGGCAGGAATTATGATTCATACCAGCCAGAACCTGAACAGAGATTTTGCAATGGGAGCAGAGCTGATGGCCAACCTCAAATTTGTGAAATGGTTTAGTCTCAACACCAGCTTAAACCTTTACCACTATCGCCTTGAAGGCAATTTGCAAGGATCGGATGTGGCGTCTAACTCTACCAACTGGTCTGGCAGGATGACCGCTTCATTTCATCTGAAGCATAACTTCAGAGTTCAGCTGATGGGTATTTACCGCAGCCCTACGGTAACCGCACAAGGTACCCGTAAAGGCTTTTTCTATTCTAATCTCGCTGTCCGAAAGGATTTCTTCAAACGCAAGATGAACCTGACCCTGTCTGCTCGTGACTTGCTCGGTACGGCACGTTACGAATCAACGGCTTCGGGTACAGGCTTTTATTCTCACTCTGTGTTTCGTAGGGAGTGGCCTGTTATTTCCCTGAACCTTACTTATATTATCAATAATTACCGGCAAAAGAGGCAAAAAAATATGAGTAATCAGGGACCTCCTCCTGCCGATGTGGGCTTCTGATCATATTGCGTGTGTATGTTTTAAAGCCGGTTACGGTGCTGAACATCCTCCGGTAACCCTAAAAGATTTTTGTTTAGATTTGTACGAATTTTAAAAGATATAATTATGGGAACAAAAGTTCATACAACATGGTCAGGCAAAATGGCATTTGAAGCCAAAGTCGGTGGTTTTAACTTTATGATTGATGCAACGGAAGCTGTGGGTGGCGAAAACAAAGGCCCTCAGCCTAAATCATTGACACTGGTTTCTTTGGCAGGATGTACAGCCATGGATGTCATCTCCATCCTCGGTAAAATGCGCGTAGTTCCCGATTACTTTGATGTGGAGGTGGAAGCTGAACTCACCGATGAACACCCTAAAATTTACCATACCATCCATATTAAGTATATTTTCAAGGGAGAAGATCTTCCTATGGACAAACTTGAAAAGGCAGTTAATCTTTCGCAGGATCGCTATTGCGGGGTTTCCGAGATGCTGCGCAAGGCTGCAAAGATTAGCTATGAAATAGTTATCCTTGACAAATAAAAAGAGATTATCGGAAAATCTTACCCGGATCTGTTTCCGGGTTTTTTTATGCTAATAATCTCTTGATAAACCTGAGCTTGTGAGTGTACTTTTTTGCCGCTTCGCTAAAAATTCCTTCATGGTCGATGGTGTCAATACGTACCTGACCTGAGGAGTGGATGATTTGGTGGCTGCTGAGCATGATACCTACATGGACAATGCGCCCTTCCTCATCTTCGAAAAAGGCGAGGTCTCCCGGTTTTGCTTCTTCAATAAAACTAGCGAGCAAACCCTGTTCGGCCTGCTGAGAAGCGTCGCGAGGGAGGTTATATCCGCACATGCGGTAAACTATTTGGGTAAAACCGGAACAGTCGTTGCCAAAATAAGAACGACCTCCCCAGAGGTAAGGCGCCCCAAGGTATTTTTTTGCTGTTTTTATCACCACTTCCTGCTTTTGTTTTCCCTGTAAAATATGAACAGTTCCGGGGAGTTTGTAATTAGAATCTCCAATGTGAAAAGTGTTTTTGTCAAAACCCGGTAACCGGCTTCCCATGACCAGAGAGAGTCTGCTACCATTTTTTCCACGGGCAGCAGCATATCTTTCGGATAGAAAAACAGGTTCTTCATTTTCCATTTTCTCAAAGAAAGCAGCAGGAGGGAAGCTGATTTGTTTTTCATCAACCCAGCCGACATAGTTGTCGTGAGAAGTCTCTGCAAAAAGCCAGCTTTTATACCGGTCTTTGATTTGAACCACATCACCAAAAAGAAGCTGGTTTATCATTTGGGTTTTCTCGGAGGGCTTTTCGCGAACCGGAATCATAGGAAGAATACATATGCCTTTGTTCATAATACTTAGCCGTGTGAATTTCAAAGCTTTTCAATGAATATTTGCGGAAAACGAATTACCAGCTACCGCCGGCACCGCCACCTCCGAAGCTGCCACCTCCGAAACCGCCAAAACCGCCGCCAAAGCCACCACCGGAGCCACCACCGGAAAAGTCATTCCAACTTCCGGAATGAGAGCTTCCGCCAAGCATGCTGCCAAGCAAGAAAGCTGTGAAAAAAGAGGTACCTTTTCCTACGCTATACGACCGTGCATTACTAACGCGGATCAAAATAAAAATAAGGGCAATAACAATAATTGGTATTAGACCAGCGATGGGTGATTTGCTTTTGTGTGTTTTGTTGTATCCTTTGGCGCTTATTTCGCCCGAAGAGAGTTTCATTAATGTAATTGTGGCTTTGCGAATACCATCGTAATAATCGCCCTGCTTAAAGCTGGGAATCATCTCAAACTCAACAATCCTTTTTGCCGTAGCATCTGGGATTACGGACTCTAAACCGTATCCTGTGGCAATATAAGCCCGTCCACGACTGTTACCGTATTTGGGCTTGATAAGAATAACAATGCCGTTGTCGAATTTTTTTTGACCCACATGCCATTGTTGCCCTAGTTTAGTGGCAAAAGTGTTAGGTGTCAATCCATTGAGCGATTTTACCGTAACTACAACAATCTGGTTAGAGGTTGAGTCGTTCAGATAGCGCAGTGAATATTCGAGACTCTGCTGCTGCTGAGGTGTGAGTACGCCGGCAAAATCGTTTACCAGCCGGGGGGGATTGGGCCTTGGTGGAATATCCGATGCCATAAGCTGTCCAACCAAAAGCATCAATGCCAATAATAACAGACCGGAGATTTTAATTCTTTTCATTTGCTGTAGTCCTGTTTTTGTTTTATTTCCCAAAAGATATGTCATCGGACAATTCATTGATGTCATCCAGATGATAAGGAAAATGTTTTTTCAAATGAGCGCCAGTTTCCCTGATACCAAAAACAAGCCCCTCCGTAAATTTATTTTCTTTGAAATATTCTGCCATCTTTTCTTTAATATCGTTCCAAAAATTCTCAGGAACCTCTTTGTTTATGCCCACGTCGCCAAGGATAGCAAACTTGTGGCTTTTCACGGCAACGTAAAACAACACGCCGTTGCGCAGTTCAGTACGGTTCATTTTTAGTTTATTGAAAATGAACGCGGCACGATCTTTCACATCGCCTTTGAAAATCGATTCGATGTGAACCCTGATCTCTCCTGATGTGTCCAGTTCCGCATTGAGAATAGCGCTCATAATACGTTCCTGTTCTTCTTTAGTGAAGAATCTTTTTGCTGTAGGACTCATGGTTTACCCTTTCTTTTGGTTAAAATTTTACCTTTGGTACTTTCTCAGCACCTTTCTCAGCCTTGAAATAGGGTTTTTCAGAGAATCCGAACAGGTTGGCTAAAATATTTCCGGGAAACAATTTAATATAGACGTCGTAAGCCTGAGTTTCCTGGTTGAAACGGCGACGCTCAACAGCAATTCTGTTTTCCGTTCCTTCCAATTGTGCTTGTAGTTCCAGGAAATTCTGGTTAGCTTTCAGGTTAGGATAGCGTTCTACCACCACCATCAGACGCGACAATGCCTGCGAAAGCCCGTCCTGAACCTTCTGAAACCGTTGCAGTGCCTGTGGATTGAGATGATTGGCATCAATAGTGACCGAAGTGGCTTTTGCCCTGGCCTGTACAACACCTTCCAATGTCTCCTTCTCATGTGTGGCATAACCTTTAACGGTATTGACCAAATTGGGGATGAGGTCGGCACGGCGCTGGTAAACATTTTCTACTTGCGACCATTGCGCTTTTACGGCTTCCGACTTGTTGACCATCTCGTTGTAAGAGCCGCTAACCCACCCGTATAAAAGGAAAATAGCAACAACTATGACAATAATAACTATCCAGGATTTTTTCATTTTTTCAATATTTTTTTCAAATTGAGTGCCAATGTACTGTTTTTTTAACCGAATGAATCTTTGAGACAAAGTTTTATTCGGATGCAGGTTTGATTTTAATAATTTTCCCGTTTCTTGAAACAACGAGCTCTCTGTTGTTTCTCCGTTTCATTTCCAATAATCTTTCATGGGTCTTGTTTAAACCCATTATTATTTTTCTTCTGATATCCTCAATTTGTTCTTTAGTTCCCATAATACTCATTTTTAAGTTTATGCCAAACAGAATTAATTTTGACATCTGATTTAGTACTATCTCCTTCTGCTATGATTTTAAACGAAATATCCGAGTTGTCGATTAAGAGCCAATAATCAGTTACCGGGAGGTATAAATTAAACAGGTTTCTAATCCCCGAATGATAACGTCTTCTGATAATTTTTTCCGGTATATCATGTCCACCTTCCAATACTCTGTTTTTAACTCTTTCGATGGCCAATTCTGGTGTGTTGAGCCAAAAAAAGATTAATGTGATAAAAAATCCTTTCTCTTTTGCTTTTTTCATGGTGCTAATGTAACTACGAGATGATAATGTCGTTTCAAAAGAAAAGTCTTTTTCACCTTCAATTAACTCATTTATCCTGTTTAGCATTAATCGTCCGGCTTTTATTACCATATCATTTGGGTTAAACGGGGACAGCCCTTTTGCAATTTCATCTGCATTTACAAATTCTTTACAATTCAACATGTCTGGAAGTATGGTATATGAAGCTGTTGTTTTTCCAGCCCCATTACATCCGGATATGATGTAAAGTTTTTTCACATGCCAAAGTTAGACAATTATGCTGTAATAATTTATAGGAACGTATTTTTGATGGTTAATCAGACAGAAAAAACAAGACGCAGGTTACTGTTCCCTACGCCTTGCAAACGTTTGTATTCCGTATTTAATTCACTAGTTTCACACTTCTTTTTACAAACTCATCCAGCTCTTTACCCTTCAGCAGGTTTTTGGAAAGTCTTGCCAGATCGTATATCTGATGAATAAGCTCATCGGCTTCTTTTTCATCTTCCATCTCCGGAATCTTATTGATAAGCTTATTATTGGCGTTGATAACCAGATTGAAAGTTTCGGGGAGGCTGCCCATCCCCATCATTGGGCTTCCGCCAATAGCTTCCATATCTTTCATGCGGCGCATAAACTCATTTTGGATAATGGTAACCGGCATTTCCGATTCACTCAGATTCTCAAAACTCACTTCGAATTGTTTTTTGTCAATATTCCGCTCGAAGGCTGCTTTGATTTTCTCTTTTTGCTTGTCATCCAGTTTTGATGGTGCTTCTTCTTCCTTTACAATCAGTTTGTCGATGGTGTTGGAATCCACGCGGGCAAAGGAAGATTCTGTGAGCTTTTGTTCCAGAGTATTGATAAAATGAGGATCCAACACACCGTCCATGAGCAGTACATCATAACCACGCTCTTTGGCACTTTGAATGTAGGTGTATTGCTCGTCAACATTGGTGGTATAGAGATAAACCAATTTTTTATCCTTGTCTTTCTGCGTCTTTTCAATCTCTGTTTTGTATTCGTCCAGCGTGAAATATTTTCCATCGGTATTTTTCAGGAGCGCAAACTTTTCAGCTTTGTCATAAAATTTCGGTTCGGAAATCATACCGTACTCAATGAATACCTTGATGTCGTCCCATTTTTCTTCAAAGTTTTTCCGGTCGGTTTTAAAAAGCTCAGCCAGTTTGTCAGCTACTTTTCGTGTGATGTATCCCGATATTTTCTTCACATTCTGGTCGCTTTGCAGATATGAACGGCTTACATTCAGTGGGATATCGGGAGAGTCAATCACTCCGTGAAGTAGTGTAAGAAATTCAGGAACAATACCTTCTACGGAGTCGGTAATAAAAACCTGGTTGCTGTAAAGCTGAATTTTGTTACGCTGCAGTTCGTAGTCTTTTTTTGCCTTTGGGAAATACAAGATACCGGTCAGGTTAAAAGGATAATCCACGTTCAGATGGATATGAAACAGAGGCTCTTCAAAACTCATGGGATAGAGTTCGTGATAAAAAGCTTTGTATTCCTCCTCTTTGGCATCAGAGGGTGACTTTTTCCACAAAGGGTCAGGGTTATTGATGATTTTTGGGCGTTTAATCTCTTTGGTTTTGGGATTGCCCTCTTTGTCTTTTTCACCTTCAACAGGTTCGAAGATAGTTTCCATGCCGAACTGAATAGGAACGGGGAGGAATTTACAATATTTTTTCAGCAACTCTTCCACCCGATAATCTTCAAGAAACTCCTTGTTTTCATCGCTGATATGCAACATTATTTCCGTTCCACGCTCTTTTTTGTCAGAGTCGTCCATCGTATATTCCGGACTGCCATCACATTCCCATCGGACGGCTTTGGTACTGCCTCCTTTTTTGTATGTCTTAGTGTTAATAACAACCTTGTCGGAAACCATAAAAGAGGAATAAAATCCCAACCCGAAATGGCCGATAAGGGCGTTTTTCTCAGCTTCCGATTTTGTTTTAAACTTTTTCACAAACTCTTCGGCACTGGAAAAGGCAATCTGGTTGATGTATTTCTCCACTTCCTCAGCCGTCATACCTATACCACGGTCGCTTACGGTGAGTGTCTTATTCTTTTTGTCAATTTCCACATGGATCGTTAAATCGCCCAGGTCATCTTTGACTTTCCCCATAGAAGCAAGCGTTTTAAGCTTTTGCGTGGCATCCACCGCGTTGGAAATCAGCTCTCTGAGAAAAATTTCATGATCGGAATAAAGAAATTTTTTGATAATGGGAAAGATGTTTTCGGTCTGGATATCGATTTTCCCTTTTTGTGTCGTCATATCTACTATATTTTTTGTTTCAATTTATTTTGTAGTTTATGCGTAAATCAAACCTTGTGCCAAAGGAAGGGAGTGCCATTTTGTCCTTTGGTGTCGGTGCCCACTGAAAAAAATAAAAGGATGGAAAACCGGAATCGATTTTTCAAAGCCTGTACACCGCCCGCCGTGCGAGTAACCACATACTGAGTCCGCGGCTTATCATAAAAAGTTGTAATGCCAGCCACAAACCATGGTTTCCCAACAGGGGGTAAAAGAGATAAAAAGCAGGGAGAAAAATAAAAATCGTTGAGAGTATCATGGTATTACGCATGGCTTTGGCTGCGGTAACACCTACATAAATGCCATCCCATATGAAAGCGGCTATGCCGGTAAGCGGGAGCAGAACGACCCACCAATAGTATTCTTTTGCGAGATTCAGTATGTCCTGGTTATCGGTAAGGACATACATGAAGTATTTCAATCCGATTAAATAGATTATGCCGGTCATTACCGCGATGCCGAGACCCCAAACAAAGAGGCGGTTTACAGTGCTTTTCAGCAGCATGAAGCTCCCGGAGCCTTTGGCTTTCCCGGCAAGGGCTTCTCCGGCAAAAGCAAATCCATCGGCAAAGTAGGAAAAGAAAAAGAAAAACTGGAAGAGTAAAGTATTTACAGCCAATATTTTGTTGCCTATCCGTGCTGACATGCCAGTGAAAAAGGTGAGAACAAAAATCAGCAACAACGTTCTTATAAAAATGTCGCCGTTGACTTTGAAAAAGATCATCAGCCCCTCTTTTTTCAAGAGAATTTTAAGTGCAATTCGTTGTGCAAAGGCCTTGTATTTTTTAAAAAGGAACCAAATGGCTAACAGCAATCCGGTGTATTGTGCAATCACACTGGCCAGCGCCACGCCGTTGGAATGCATGTGGAAAGCATAGACAAACAGGAAGTTGAGCCCAATGTTTACACTGTTGACTACGATGGCAATGGCCATGGGAATTCGGGCGTTTTGCATACCGAGAAACCAGCCGTAGAAGCTGTACAACATGAGGGTGGCGGGAGCGGCATAAATGCGGATATAAAAATACTGCCGCGCCAGGCTGGTAACCTGCGTGCTGCCATCGAGAAGTTTAAAAGCCGCCCACTGAATGGGGACTTGCAGCAGGATAAGTCCGAAAGCCAGCAGTAATGCAACCAACAGCGAGCGGTGCAAGCCAAGGTGTAATGCTTTGTCGTCTCTGGCGCCAAACGACTGTGCTGTGAAACCGCTGGTACCCATGCGCAGAAAGCCGAGACTCATGTAAAGTACGTTGAAGATGGTAGTTCCCAATGCAACGGCGCCCACATAAACCACGCTGTCCGTTTTCAGATGTCCCATGAGTGCAAAATCGGCCATGCCCAAAAGCGGGACAGTAAGATTGCTAATAATGTTGGGGACAGCGAGCCGGAGTATATTCCGGTTTAGTGAAATACTGCTGTGGGATGCCATGGGTGGGAGATTAGCGCTTATGTAAACCGCACTCTTTGGTTTCGGGATTTTCCCACCACCAGCGGCCGGCACGGATATCTTCGTCAGGCTCAATAGCACGGGTACAGGGCAGGCAGCCAATACTGGCAAAGCCCTTTTTGTGCAACGGGTTTATCGGCACATTATGCTGGTTTATATAATCCCACACCTGCTTTTCACTCCAGTTGATGAGCGGATTGATTTTTACCATGCCATTCGTCTTATCCCATTCAACGGTATTCAAGTCTTTTCGCGTTACAGCCTGTTCACGACGAAGTCCCGTAATCCAGGCATCCAGATTTTTTGTGGCACGCATAAGAGGTTTTATCTTTCGGAGATGACAACATAATTTCCGGTTTTCAACACTGTCGTAAAACAGGTTGATGCCTTTTTCTGCAACCATTTGTTCCACATGGTCAGTATCAGGAAAGAAAACTTCAATGGTGATTTTATATTTTTTGGCTGTCCGGTCTATCAAATCGTAAGTCTCCGGGAAAAGGCGTCCTGTGTCGAGGGTAAAAAACTTAGCTTTCCTGTCAATTTCGCTTACCATATGTGTAAGCACTTGGTCTTCAAGTCCCATGCTCGTGGAGAGGGCTATTTTTTCTTTGAAAAGGTCTAGAAAAAAAGCAATAACTTCCTGTGGCGTTTTTTCCTGCAATTGTTTGTTCCAGGCTTCAACTTGATAAGATAGATTCATAGGTGAAAAATTTCAATCGCAAAAATAAACGAAATTTTCGAGTACTGGGAATACGCTTGCAAACAAGGGCTGGCAGTGAACATAAATTACTGATAAAGCACCGGGAAGCTTATTTATATCCATAACAAATAAGTCTGGAATGAAAATTAATTGAGAAACTTTGAAATAGCGAATTATAAATTGTTTAGGTTTGTACGCAATAAAAGCAACCGACGGTTTATAATTGAAACTTAGGCAGCTTTCATTTTTTTATGTTTTAATTATTTTTATATTATGTCAAAAAAAATTTTTGTTGGGAATATTGCCTGGGGAGTAACAGAAGATGACCTCAATGCTGCTTTTTCCCAGCATGGAGAAATTGAAGATCTCGTTATCCTGAAAGACAGGTACACACATCGGTCAAGAGGTTTTGGCTTTGTTACTTTTGTAAATGACGAAGATGGCGAAAAAGCCGTTGAAGCCCTGAATGGGTACAACCTGAATGGTCGTGATTTGGTGGTAAATGAAGCCAAACCACCCAGAAAAGAACGGTATTAGAAATACCATATTTTCGTAAAGTTTCGTAAAGTCATTTTCAAACTCGCCGAAGGGTGTTTGTGGAAGTGGCTTTACCTTTTTAATTTGGAGAGGAAGACCCTTTTCTGAACATATTTTTTCATTACTCTACCAGAATTCTTCCATAAACAAAAAAAACGCCCTGTTGTGGCGCCTTTAAGTCTCGTCTGGGTCGAGAGGACTCGAACCCGTCTCGCCTAAGGCGAGATGACAGACAGGTATTTATTTCTTCAATATGTTACACTCCTGCTGAATAATCCAACGGAGATATTTCGTATTTACTCTTTTAAGTTGTCTTTCGCGAATCAAAGCCTCTTTTTTTGTCTTGAACATTTCGAGAAAGACCAAATCCCAAGGGCCTTTGCCGGAAGTATATCGGCTGAAACCATTATTATGTTCAAAGAGTCTTTTCTCAGGATATTGGGTGTACCCTTTGTAGAATATTTGCTTTTGCTGAGAATGGATAATGTAAACGTAATAATCTTCCATAAACCAAAAAAGCGCCTTACTGAGGCGCTTTAAGCGGTCCGGACGGGACTCGAACCCGCGACCCCCTGCGTGACAGGCAGGTATTCTAACCAAGCTGAACTACCGGACCAATATTTATATGTACTTCCCTTAAAATTGGGACTGCAAAAATAAAGGCTTTTTCTTAAACTACAAGCAATTTTGAATATTTATTTTTTTCTGAGACCGAGCGTAAAAGCACCTGCTTTTCTTAAATCCAGATAACTTATATTTAATGCTTTAGCCTGCTTTTCGAGACCTCTTGCTGCCCAATAGGTGAGGGAAGCATCTAAAATGATTTGCCTGAATTTGATAGCCTTTGCTACTTCCATCAGTTTTGTTTTTCCCGGAGAGCGGCAAATGAGATAATCTACCCGGATTTTTTTGTACAGCTTAGGATAGCGGAGCTGTCCCGGTGGTGGAACATAAAACCTCAATGAGCCCATTTGGCCAAAGCCCATTCTGTAATAAACAAAATTAGTGTGAAGAGTCTGTGAGAGTACGTGGCTATTTTCCGGCAGTCCCATCGCTATACGGCTGTTTTTTAAGGAATAGTCAAGTTCTGATGGCCTGGCCAATGCCAGAGAATCAACCAAAAGGACATGCTCTTTTCCGGAGATGAGGTCGATGGTAGTATGATGACGCAGTGAATAAATGATGAACTTCTCCTGCCGGTGTAGTTGAAGCTGCCGGATAGTTTGTATCCCAAGCAGAAGTACCAGCGTGGCAAGTGCCGGTGTGAGCATGTGCAGATTTTTATGAATAAAAAGGTAGTAAACCCAAATAAGAAGAGTAAAAATGAGCACGACTTTAAACCACGGAAAGTAAAGGTCGTAAACAGCTGAAAAAGGCATGGAAGCTACAAACCTGACAATAACAATGAGTGCACTCACCATTTTTGCCAGCACAACAGCCAGCAGGTGGCTGACAATAGGTATCCATGAAAAACTTAAAAATGCCAGGCCGGAGAAAATAATAAGATAGGAGAGAGCAAATACTGCAAGATTGGTTAGCAGGAAATAGAGTGGAAACTGATGAAAATAGTGCGCGGCAATAGCAAAGACGCCCAGTTCTGCTGAAAAGGAGACTACCAGCGCCGCCCATATAGTTTGCAGAATTTTGTTGCGGATATATACCGATCGGTAAATGGGAAAATAAAACATCAAAATTCCTGCAACAGCGGCGTAGCTTAGCTGAAATCCCACATCAAAAAGCAACAAAGGGTTCAGCAGCAACAACAGGAAAGCCGAAGCTGCAAGGATGTTGAAATTATCATAACCACGCCGGAAAATATCGGCAAGGATGAAGAGCGAAATCATGGTGGCAGCACGTGACACAGAAGGAGAAAGTCCGGTGAGCAGGGCATACGACCATATCACGAGTATTAGCAGTATATTACGCAGGTAATCTCCGTTTTTGAAACGCAACAGGAAGCTAAACAGAAAACTGAATATCAGGAAAATAATGCCCACATGCATTCCGGAGACAACCAGAATATGAACAGCACCTGCTGCAGTGAAGTCCTGATGTAAATCCGGTGCGATAAGCTGATTGTAGCCCAGCAAAATGGCTGCTGCAACAGCATATTCATCCTGGCTAAGACCTTGTGACCTGAGACTTTGTAGGAGCTTGTTGCGCCAACGGGAGAAGACAACAGGAAGCAAGAATCCGGATTGTGCAGGCAATTGCAGCCAGCCCTTTTTATCAATATAGACCATGTAGCTGATGCCTCTGTCTTGCAAAAAGCGGCGATAATCAAATTCACCCGGATTTTTAGGTGCTTCCACGGGGCTCATTTTTCCCTGAAAGACAAGGAAACTCCCCAAATGCATTCCCACTGGCAACGTGTCTGTCTTTAAGTAAGCCAATACTTTAACACTCCGGGGTAAAACACTGTCATTGTCGGCACGCTTGATGATTTTCAAAACAAACTTCACTGTTTTGGCTCGTTGCATCGGCTCCGTGAGAAGCTTCCCTTCCCAAACAGCTTGTGGGTTTTCAGCCAACTTTACCTGACTCTGCCTGATGTGCTGAACAGTGAGTGTCAAACCGGCGATAAACAAGGCAATATCGAGCAATAATCCGGCTATCCAGCTATATCTGAATGATTTGACGCGGCTTGCTATGATGGCCGATGCCAATATCAGAAAAACCAGAAGGAATATAAGTTCTTTAATTGGAAGTTGTTTGTCTGCAAACCAGTATCTTGCAACCAGAATACCGGAAGCAAAAAACAGAAGAATACGCAGAAAAGGGCGACCGCGCCAGAACATGGGTTTACTTGTTAGTCAGGACAATAGTACGAAAATTTTTTGGAAAAGGCAAAAAAGACAGGCACTTTTTAGCAGAAAGTATTAAATTTGAAAACGAGTATCAAAATGAAATGTAGTGCTGCCTGAAAGCGATGAGTTCTAATATGCCTGTGTTGAAATTCCGGCAGACAAGAACGTTATCCATCTCAGAATTTGGCTATTGGGTATGAATTCAGACAGAGATAAAACAGGAAAATTATGTTTTCTTATATTTTTATGAAAATACTGGAAAGTCGTCCCGAAAGGTATGACACGGGTATTAATTTCTTGTCTGGCGGGCACGCTGCAAAAATCAGGAAACAGATAGTGAGGGAATTCGTAAAGCCCGGAATGAATGTCCTGGACATTGGGTGTGGAACAGGTTTGCTGATGGAAGAGGCTGCAAAAGCAGGTGCCGAAGTAAAAGGAGTTGATATTTCGGAAGGGATGTTGGAAGTAGCACAAAAGCGAATAGAAAAGGGCGGATTACAAGATGCAATTTCAATTTATAATGCCGGTGTTGTAGAAATAGATGCTCTTTTTTCCGGAAATAGTTTCGATTTAATAGTTTCGACTTTGGTTTTCAGCGAGCTTTATTCCGAAGAAAGAGCATTGGCTTTGTTTCAAATAAAAAAGTTGTTAAAACCAGACGGGAAATTAGTGATATCCGGTGAAGTTCAACCGGAGAATACCTTTAAGCGGCTGGCTCATTTTTTTGTCAGACTACCTTTGGCTATTTTAACCTATATCATAGCTCAAACCGGGACAAAGCCACTTACTCACCTGCAGGAAGAAGTTACCCGAACAGGCTTTCAACTCATTAAAGAGGATCGTTCATTTCTCGATAGTTTCGTTCTGTTATCTGCAAATAATTCTAAAGATACAGGTTTTGATAAGGTTGGTTTGCCTGTTGTCAAAAAGCCTGATGAAGATTTTTCAATGATTAAGTCTGTTTGGGATTATGTTGGTCGATGGTTTCCAAATCCTGTGGAACCCGGACTTCGTATTATAGGAAATCCCGACAGGAGTTCGCCGGTAGTGCTTACTTCCAATTTTCATCTCACGGTCAGGCGTGTGGAGAAATCATTAGAAAAGGAGAACCTGTTTTTGTTAGTTGCCCCGACAAATGGCATTAATGTCTGGTGTGCTACGGAAGGCGGAGATTTGAATACGCATTCTGTTATCACAGCCATTAAAACAAGCCGGTTAAATGAAAGAGTTGACCATAACAAAATAATCCTCCCTCAATTTTCCGCTCCCGGAATTGATCTTGCACTTTTGCAAAAAGAAACAGGCCGAAAAGGATTTTTCGGACCTGCTTATTCCAGGTTTATTCCGGAGTATCTTAAAGACCATAACTCTGTTTTTGAGAATAATAAAGCCGATTTTTCGCTTCCTTTCCGGTTGGAGATGTTACTTTCAATGAATTTCATCATTTGGTTCGTCGTGGCCGTTGTTTTCCTGCTTGCAGATCCGAAATTGGTTTTGCCTGTCAGTATTTATTTCTGGCTCACTGGTCTGGTCCTGTATGCAGGCTATCCGGCTATACCGGGAAAAAGCGGCTGGCTTAAAGCTGGTGTGCTTTCAATGATAGAAGTTCTTTTCATAGTGCTATATTCGTTTTTTATTTTAAAAATGCCTTTGTTCTCCTATTGGAAAATTATGACTGGAATCACTGCTGTCAACCTGTGGCTTGGTTTTGATTTAAAAGGAATTGTTGCGGGCTATCCGTCTGAAGCGGAATGGTTAATGAGAAGACTTGGGATGAAATCTTTCGTGCATATTTTTTCAGCAGAGAAACAAAATGAAGGGATTATTCAACAAGACATCAACAAATGCACTAATTGCCGGATTTGTTTAATGGTCTGCCCTAAAGGAGTATTCGATATTGCTGAAAATCAGGATGTCAGGATAAAATATCAATCGGAATGTTTTGCCTGTAATGCTTGTGTAGCACAATGTCCGGAAGATGCCTTACAGTTAAGAGAGTGAATTAACCTTTGTCTGACATGGCAGGATATCAACACTGGTTCTGGGATGCCATCATCCCCATTCTGCGTAAAACTCTTTTAGATATTGTTCCATAAACCGGTGTCGTTCTGCTGCCAGCTGCTTTCCGGTTTTGGTGTGCATCATCTCTTTTAGCAGCAGTAATTTTTCGTAGAAATGGTTTATGGTTGTTGACTCCGACTTTTTGTACTCGGCGCTACTCATATCTTGTTTGTAAGGAATATCGGGGTTATACATTTCCCGGTTTTTAAATCCACCGTAACTGAAAGCACGGGCAATACCTATGGCACCCAAGGCATCCAGCCGGTCGGCATCCTGTATAATCCATAGTTCCAAAGAATTGTCAGCTGGCTTCTCATCGCGGTTTTTAAAAGAAACAAAACGGATAATATTCAATATTTTGCTGATAATCTCTTCCGGCAGGCCTAACGATTGTAGAAAATTTTCCGCTTTTTTCGGGCCAACGGTCTCATCACCATCATGGAATTTGGCATCTGCAATGTCATGCAGCAACGCCCCGATGTTGATCACAAAAAGATTGGCTTTCTCCTTTTTAGCTATATGCACAGCCAATTTCCAAACACGGAAAATATGCCACCAGTCGTGACCACTTTCGGCACCTGTAAGTTCTTTTTTTACAAAGGTGACCGTTTGTGCAGTTATTTTTTCTTCACGTGGGTTCATAAGCCGGTTAATAATATTTGATGGCGGCATAACCAACCCAGTGGTGGTCGTCTGCAGGTGCAGTAACGCCCATGCGCAAATCGTTCACAGGAATGGGTTCCCGTTCAATACTGGTGGTATAACCGATGACCTGTCCATGCAACGGTTCGTTGTAAATCATCTCACTTAACTTGTTGATAGTGAGTAATCCCAAAGGAACAGAATATCGACCACACCATGTCCATTTGTATTTGTGATAGTCGCTTTTCTCTACGGTCAGGTTGCAAAATTTATGAATCATTCCTTCGGTAATGTAACCGCTGATGGTGTGCATAACTTCCAACTCCTGGCCTTTGGTATGTGTGTAGCTGGTGCAAACCGTGCCAAAAAAGGCATAGTTCTTTCCACCCCAGCCTACGTCGCCATAATGTACTGCATCGCTGGAAAGGATAAAAGCATAATCTTTACCCCAATGCATGTTCTCCGATGCAGTGGCCTTTTTAATGGCTTCTGCAAGCGGTTTGGCTATGGTTTTCATGCGGTCAAAAGACATGTAGGGCACCAGAATAGAGATAATCTGCACCTTGGGGTTGAAATATTGTAACCACGGAATCATGGCTTCCACCGAATGTTCCATGGCTTGCATTGAATCGTTAACCTGATAAAGACCTTTTGGCAGGTTTTTCATGATTTTTTCCCGCAGGTTGGAAACTTTCACATTACCGAAAGGCCCTTTCCAATAATCATACGAGTCGAAGATAATCTGGTTTTCCAAATGCAGCTTTTTGGCTTTGTGCGCCACGCCGAAAATGATGACTGTTTTGGCTTTAATCTGCTCCAGCGCAGCCGGATAGAGGTAGCCCACATAGGAGTAATCATCATGGGGACAAAGCACCGCTTTGGTGGTTTTTTTGATTAGGTATTGGGTACTGCTCTTTAGTTGCTCACCCTGATATTTTTTTATCCGGCTCATGATACTATCCAGCTGCCAGCCATACTGTGCAAAACCGACTGTATCCACAAGGTGCGAACGGATTTTAGTTTGGTGTGTCATATTTTTACAGGAATCTAAGGTTGCAAAAATCAAAATAACAGACAATAAAAAGAGTATTGGTTTTTTCATATTTAATTTTTTTACAAATCTATGAAATTGTGTTCATGTTTCGGCTTTTGCCGTATTCCTTTTAAAAATATTCCTTTCAAATGTTCGAGCTTTCAACACAGGGTCTATGTTCCGCATTTTCAATGTTGAGAAACGCACAGCTCCGTAAAAAAACAGAGAATGCTCAAAAGTCTGCTATGGGGAAAAACCAAAGCCACCTTCTTAGAAAGTGGATTACTTATTTCCAGAGGTCTTCCGGGTAAACATCTGCTTCTACCAGCTTTTTAACTTTGGCTATGGTGATGGGCTTGTCTTCCTGATAGGTTACGCCAAACCACTGGTCGTGGCTTTCGAGTACGCGTACGTCCGCATCGCCCTGAGTGATAAGCTTGTTCACCACATACGGAATGTAAAATTCGGCTTTCAGCTGCTGTGCATTTTCACGAATGAAATCCACAAACCAGGCTTCCGATTGCCGGAAATATTTGGGCGTAAAGCCCCAAAAATTCATAGATACCAAACTATTACCGTCAATAGGATTTTCTTTGCCATTTTCTTCATAGACAATTTGTCCTCCTTTTTTGTAGATTTTGGTTCGCTCTACTACGTCGGTGAGTAAGCCATTTTTTGTACTGCAAATACCACGCGACACACCACCATTTTCCGAAAGGGTATTGGCCAGATGGTAACCCACCATTGCGTAACGGGTCTCCTCATTTTTCAGTTGCGACAAATAATCTCCCAGTACTTCAAAAGCCTCGCGACCGTAAAAATCATCGGCATTAATGACTGCAAATGGGGCGTCAATAACATCTTTGGCTGCCAGTACGGCGTGACCGGTTCCCCAGGGTTTTACCCTCCCGGGGTTAAAGCTGACACCTTTGGGGATATTCTCCAGCGCTTGCAAAACGTAAGCTGTTTCAATTCTTCCGGACAACCGTGGCTCGTAAATGGCTTTGAAATCCTTTTCAATTTTCGGGTTGAGAACGAAAACAACTTTGTCAAATCCGGCTGTAATGGCATCAAAAACCGAATAATCGATGATGCTTTCGCCGGAAGGGCCTATTTTATCTATTTGTTTCACGCCACCATAGCGGCTGCCGATACCTGCTGCAAGTATTAATAGTGTGGGATTCATTGATTTATATAAATTAAATATTTTTTTGCAAGGTAGGAAAAAAGTGTAGCGCGGCACGTGGTCTCACAGGCTTTTTATATCTTTGAAAAAAATAATCAGTATGGTTTCACGTATTCCCTTATGGATTTTAGGTTTTGTGTTGGTACTTTTTGCTTCTTCATGTCAGAAAACCATTTCGGGCAATGGTGTAGTGATAGACAAAACCTCCGGATTGCCACTGCAAGGCGTATCCATTGATGCATATCTGGAGCATCCGTCACCGGATACTTTCCAGATGCATACTGTCACCAGTGCAGACGGAAGTTATATTGTTTACAGCGACCAGCAGGTGTGCACCGGAAGTTGTCCTGACCTTTATGTGCAAATTGTTATGACGGGTTATAAATCCGAATATGTGAAGAATCCGCATGGCGATACTACTTTCTTATCAAAGACAAACCGGATTCAGAAAGATAAAAGGTAAGAAATTCCAAACTCGCTTTTGCCGGCATACTTGGGCTTATCTGGGCTAATCGTATCCGGGCTACTCTTTTCTTTTCAGTTTCCTGCTGATTTTCTTGAAAGCGGTCTGAATGGACACCTCGGGTTCGATGACATTAGATGCACCCCAGAAGTTGGAATCGGTAAAATTGCTCACCTTTTCGGAGAAGATTTCGTTGGGCTTAAACCGCTCTCTATATTTTGGTTTTACCACATTCTTGGTGCTAATATTGGTGATGGCTGTCTCAGCAGTAATGGTGTAGTTGGAATGGAAAAGTTTCTTCTTCCATTTAAACTTCAGGTCAGTTTCATTCCGCAGGTAGTTTAGGTACCATTTGTCACCAATTTTTCTGTATTTCACCAGGATATGAACGCCCAGCAGCTGTGCTTTGAGCCCGGCTGGTTTTTTCCGGATCACATAGCTCAGCGCTTTTTCAATTTTCTTGGGGCTGACTTCCACCTTGAGGCCGGCTACGGCAAGATCCTGAGCATCGAGATAGATTTTCCCCTTGAAAAGAGGCAGTTGTACTGTGTCTTTCTGGTCAAAGCTGATGACGTAAGTTTCGCGGTTATTCATCATGATAACCCCGTCAATGTGGTAGTTGTAATAGGGATATATGTCTTTTGACAGAATGTCGCCTTTATTTTTGACTATGTCGAGATAAGAAAGACTCAGCGGACCGCCCTGGAACTTTACCGCCAGGGTATCTCTGTTTTTGGCGTACTGTGCTTTGCGTCCTTTGTAGATAACAACCCTATCATTGTTTAGGATATTTCTGCCATACGCACTTTTGTATATGTTCAACACGGCTTCAGCGACCGAGAGGTATTTTCTGTTTTTCCGGATGGATTCCCGGTAAAAACCGGTCATCATAACTGGTTGGTCGGAATAGTTATCCGGAATTTTGTTTACAGCTGCTTCCAGTAGGTGAATTGGATCCAGATGCCGGATTACTACCTCTTTTATGGGGATAATGGCTGGCGTTAGGTAAACTTTGTTGCTTATTTTGTTTAGACTGATAACCGGGACGAAACTGGTTTTGTAACCTATGCTGCTGATCCCAAGTCTTTTATTGATGTATTTCAGGGGGATTTTTATCAAAAACTTTCCATTGGAGTTGGAAACGGTTCCAACGCGGGTACCTTCGATAAAAACGGAAGCAAAGACTACGGGTTGGTGGGTTTCACTATTGATAACCGAGCCCCGTACAGCTGTATATTGTGTGGTATCAGTAACAGTATTTGCTGGTGAATCAGCCTTTACACTCAACGAAAAGAAAAGCATTATCGTTAAGAAACAAGCAAAAAAGCTTTTTTGAGAATTCGTTGTTTTCATGACGTTTTATGTTTGGTTGTGGCTATTTAATTTTTCTTATCATCACTCCCCCAAAAGTAAACAAATTTGATGCAAAAGGAAAGTTTTTCTGCCATTATAATTACCGTTAATTCTTCAAAACAGGCAAAAAAAAAGCTGCCCTGGAGCAGCTTTTACAATGCCTTAATTCCGCAACAGGTTATTTAATATCACCAAAATATTTCATAAACTGCATACGCTCATAAGCATTTGGGTTCTCCGTTGTTTCCTGGCTAAGCCTGCCTCGAACCTGATCGATGTAGTTGAATCCTTTACTTTCCATCCAGTCATTTACAAATTTAATCACATCCAGAATGTAGGAAGGGCCGTGTTTGTATATGGTTGAGGCGAGCTGGGTTACGGTAGCTCCGGCCAGTATCTGTTTTACAACAGCTTCACCATCGTGAACGCCGGTGGATGCTGCCAGGCTAAGGTTTACCCTTTTGGCCAGAATGGCAATCCAGCGTAGAGAATTGGCCATATCGGAAGCATGGCTCAATATATCGCCATGGATTACTTTCATCTTCTGAATGTCAATATCGGGAGTGGAAAAACGGTTAAACAACACAACGCCATCGGCACCGCTGGCTTCGAGATTCTTCACTACTTTACCGAGATTGGAGAAGTAAGGGCTGATTTTCACCGAAACGGGAATGTTAACCTGCTGCTTTACCTTTTTGAGAATATCGTAATAAGCCTGCTCGTTTTCTTCACAACCTTTATCTAAATTAAATGGCATAAGGAAGATGTTCAGCTCAATGGCATCTGCGCCGGCTTCTTCAATACGTTTGGCAAAAGATGTCCATTCGTGAGAGGTGACAGCATTTATACTGGCAATGACAGGTATATTTATCTTACTCTTAACTTCACGTATAAGAGTAAGATAGCCTCCTAATTCATTCTCTTTGATGTGAACATCGATATAATCAAGTGTTTCCGAGTAATCGGTGTACAGCATCTCATCGGCTACGGCCTTTTTGATGCTGTATTCGGCTTGCAGCAGGATTTGTTCTTCAAAAATAGATTTCAGGACAACAGCTCCCGCACCGTTTTTGGCAAGTTCTACAATTTCCCTGACGGAATTGGTTAAACCGGAACTGCCAATGACAATGGGATTTCTAAGGGTAAGTCCGAGATATTTTGTGCTTAAGTCTGCCATGATATGTATATTTTATTGTTTTCGAAGATATGAAATTAAATTGAAACAGAGAAGACCGGTATAAGAACAGTATCTTCCGATTTATACTGTTAACTGGCTTTCACCTTTTCACTGATATAACTATGGATACCCACGGCAGCCTTACGACCATCGCCCATAGCCAAAATTACAGTAGCGCCACCACGAACAATATCGCCACCGGCAAAAATATCGGGAATGGAGCTTTGCATGGTCTCTTTGTCCACCACAATAGTTCCCCAGCCGGTCATTTTCAAGTCTTTCAGACTGCTTGGGACGATGGGGTTAGGAGAAACACCTACGGCAACGACTACCGTATCGACTTTGATATCGAATTCGGAACCTTCGATGGGAATAGGTCTCCTGCGACCGGAAGCATCCGGCTCGCCCAATTTCATTTTTTGAACACGCATCTTGTTTACGTGGCCGGTTTCGTCAGCGAAATATTCTACAGGATTGTGCAGGTTCATAAATTCAATTTCCTCCGCCATAGCATGGTGAACCTCTTCAAGACGAGCAGGCATTTCATCGAGAGAGCGACGGTAAATGATCATAGCACGTTCGGCGCCAAGGCGCTTGGCTGTGCGGACAGAGTCCATGGCTGTATTTCCACCGCCGATGACGGCAACATTTTTACCAATAAAAACGGGGGTATCGTAGTCCTTGTGTGCTGCTTTCATGAGGTTCACACGGGTAAGATACTCATTTGAAGAGAAAACACCATTGTAGTTCTCGCCGGGGATGTTCATGAAACGGGGTAAGCCGGCACCGCTTCCTACAAAAAAAGCCTGATAACCCTGTTCACGTAACTCTTCAAAATTAGCCGTTTTGCCTACGATGAAGTTGGTGCGGAATTTTATACCCATTTTACGCATGTTTTCAATCTCCACGTCCACAATATCATTGGGTAAGCGAAATTCAGGAATTCCATATTTCAGCACACCGCCAATTTCGTGAAGAGCCTCGAAGACGGTAACATCGTACCCGAGTTTTGCCAGGTCGCCGGCAGCAGCCAGTCCCGAAGGACCGGAACCAACAACGGCAATCTTGATTCCATTCGATTCAGCAATACTGGGGATATTCATTTTGCCGCTGTTTCTTTCGTAGTCGGCAGCAAAACGTTCGAGGTGGCCAATGGCGATGGGCGTCTGGTGCAATTTATCGGTATAAAAGCAACTCAGTTCACACTGCTTTTCCTGAGGACAAACGCGTCCACAAACTGCCGGAAGGGCATTAGTTTCCTTTATAACAGCCGCAGCGCCCAAAAAGTCTTTGGTTTCGATTTTCTTAATGAATTTCGGGATGTTGATACCTACCGGGCATCCAATGGTGCAGGTTGGCTTGGGGCAGTCGAGGCAGCGGTTTGCTTCGGCAACGGCCATTTGTTCCGTTATGCCGAGGTTCACTTCAATAATGTTTTTATTTCTTACAAGTGGTTTCTGCTCAGGCATTTGAACGCGCTCGAGGCTTGTACGTTCCTTGGCTTTTATAGACTTGCGCAACTCTGCACGCCACGCATCAGACCTTCCTTCCTTGATATATTCAGCTATAATATTTTCCATTATTCAACAGTTTCAACGGTTTTTAAATATCTTTCGTAGGCCTCATGTTCCTGTGTTTTATAAGCACCCATACGCATCATCATTTCGTCCCAGTCAACCTGGAAAGCATCAAATTCGGGACCATCCACACAGACAAATTTTGTTTTCCCTCCAACGGAAACACGGCATGCTCCACACATTCCCGTTCCATCCACCATAATAGTATTTAGGCTGACCTCGGTGGGGATATTGTATTTCTTAGTCGTCAGACTTCCGAATTTCATCATAATGGCAGGGCCTATAATCACGGCCTTATTAACTTTCTCACGTTGAATAATCTCTTCCATTCCGGCTGTCACCAGACCTTTTTTCCCATAGGAACCATCATCAGTCATAATCAAGACCTCGTCAGAATATTTTTTCATTTCGTCTTCCATAATAATAAGCTCTTTGGTACGACCGGCCAAAACAGTAATAACTTTGTTTCCGGCTTCATGCAGCGCTTTTACAATGGGCATCAAAGGGGCGACACCCACACCGCCACCGGCACAAAGTACAGTTCCGCAATTTTCGATGTGGGTAGGGTGTCCCAGTGGGCCGACTACGTCAAGGATTTGGTCTCCGACTTTCAGGGCAAGGAGTTTGGCAGAGGTAACCCCCACTTTTTGTATGACCAACGTGATGGTACCTTTTTTTGGGTCACCATCGGCAATGGTTAACGGAATTCTTTCCCCTTTTTCGTCCAGCCTGACAATTACAAAATGGCCGGCTTTACGGGAATTGGCAATATCAGGAGCTTCCAGAACGATTTTTGCAACATTTTCCGAAAAGAACTCCACTTCAACTATCTTGTTCATATATTCTTTTTTAGTTCATTAGGACTCAGATTATAAGTGCGCAAATTTAGAAAATTTGGAGGTATGGAACGATGATATATTGTTTGTTTTTAACAAATTGCAGAAAATCTGTAAATTACCATTTCAATTTATATTCAGTCTAATACAATATGTTGCGGTGAGAATAAAATATGAGAATTGTAGTTGCTGACAGATTAGAGATTAACGCCTTCTGAAAATTTATATATGTATCACATAAATCCTGTTTTTCCCATCCATTTTTACTTTCAGTGGACGGGCGAAACGGACATGTCGAAAATAGCTTCCCTCTTCAATAACTTCCTGCTTATCAAGCATTTCATAGTTAAGCTTATTATCATGCATTTCGGATTGGATAGTGAAATAGCCTACGTTCATGCTGGTGACGTTATGGAAAAAATGAGATCCTGAGGAGGCATCCAGAGGGAAGTTCTGCAAGCTTGTTTCCACCATTACTTTGGCATTGGAGATTTGTGCCCAACGCACCGGAATGCCAATCCATTTGTCGCGGGTACCCCAGCGACCCGGCCCGATAAGGATGTAGTGTTTGTCATCGCGTACCATTGTTTTGTTAAATCGTTCCGCTTCCAGCCCCATCTCTACGGTTTTTGATTTGTCAAATTTCTTCGAATCCACATAAATGACATCCCGGATACTGTCGATCAGCCCGTTTCCCATACCTGCCTTTGTATAAAGCACTATGTCTTCAGGTTTTATCTCGTTCATATTTACTTCACAATCGGCGCTCTGTGAGATGAGTGGTTTTATCTGCAAAATATAAAAAGTAGCTTTGCCCTCCTCATCGCGGTTCATATCCACGGCATATTCCATCTCTACCGCAGTTCCCATGGCCTCTTTTCCAAGCTCAAGCAACACGCTCAGTGTCTTTGCCAAAGGAATATAGTTGTATTTCAATATGTTGGCGAAGTTAACAATACGCGGCCCCGGTCTGGTGAGTCCGGGATAGATGGTGTTGTTGTCGGGATTGTAAACAGAGGCACAATGTTTGAGTGTCCCTTGTGCTTCCGCCAGGCTGATGTCGACTTTGGTCAGCCCTGCATCTTCTCCTTCCATCAGGTCTAAGTCTGATTTATCCAGGTCCACAGCGAAGAAGTTAACCTGGGAGTTCTTAAACTGGTCTTTCGGCGAGTTTATTTCTACACCCGGATATTGTGGCGAAAATCGGTAGAAACGGCGGCCTTCCGCCACATATTTTCCCAATCCTACTGCCGCGATAGCAAAACCTTCTTCCGGTTTCATGTGCGCAAATGGATAATAGTTGTATGACTGTGCTACGCCGCTAATATGTGGATAATAAAGGTTGTCGTACCGGTTTCCTACCACTTCTTCAATAACCACAGCCATACGCTCATCTTCAAGTTTGTAATTGATGGCTTTGACATAATCTTTTGCGATGGTGGAATAGAGTGAGGCATAGACCAGCTTTACAGCATCGCCAAGCTGTTTGTGCCTGACAATGAAATCCTTGTGGCTGTTGGGCAGGATATAGGTCTCAAAAATACCGGCAAAGGGTAGGGAGAGTGAATCTTCAAAAAGGCTGGAAGAGCGCACTGCAATAGGATTTTTAAGGTTTTGTAAAATAATCTTAAGCTTCTCCGACAGGTCTTCAGAGAGTTCCGTAGCAAGAAAAGCCTGTTTAATTTTATTAGTGTCCTTTTCAAAAAGCGCAAGTTTATTCAGTTTGTTTTTGGCAATAAAGTCCTCAAACTCCTTGGTGCCAATGATAAAAGTCAATGGAGTTTTTATGTTAATATCCGGAACATATCGTGAAAAATTAAAATTGTGAATCAATGCATTGATGAAAGCCAGTCCGCGCCCTTTGCCACCTAACGATCCATCTTCGAGTGTGTACAGATTATCAGGGCTTAGGATTATATCCGGTTCAAAGGGGATGAGGTTTCCGCTTTCGGCTTCATCACGATGCTCTTTAATCATGGCTATCAGTGATTTCCGCAGCTCGACTACATTCTTGTAATCGCTCACCTGTTTGGGACTGATGAAGTTGGCTGCTTTAATTTCCTGCCGTGCCATAAGCCACATGGAAAAATGGTTGCGGTTGGCATGAAATAGCAGTGAGTCATCAGGGATGTTATGCAACTGCTGCTCAAATTCGCGGATGTTTGCTGCCTTTGCAATGACGTTTCCATGGCTGTCTTTAAAGATAAAGTCGCCAAATCCAAGATAGTTTGTGATAAAATCCTGAAAATCTTCGTAGAGTGTCTCTGAATTTTTGTCAATAAACAATGAATTGTATTTCTTAGCTACTTCCGCGTAAGAAGGATCAGCCGATTGCATAATCACCGGCAGGTTTTTCAGCTCTTTACGGGCATAGTCGAGTAATTCTACACCGGCATTGTCGTTCACCTTGCCGTGACGCTCATATTTCACATCCGTAATAAGGCAGAGTAGGTAATCCTTATACTTGTCGATGATGTCCACAGCCTGCTCAAACGACGGGGCAAACAGTATCTTTGGCCGGGCACGCATGCGCAGGACTTTATACAGCTCATCCGTACTCACATCATCAATAATACGCTTGGTTTGCTCCATCAGCACACGGTACAGAAACGAAAGATAGCGCGAAGAGTATATCGGAGAGTCTTCGGCAAGCAGGATAACCCTGACTTTACCACGGCGCGTATCATTCTCTACATTCATCTGGTCCTCAAGTAATTTAATCATAGAGAAAAAGATGCTACTGTCTCCGTTCCAGGAAAAAACATGGTCGATAAAACGCAATTTCATCTGCTCGCTCCTGAAATATTCCGCATCGTTGTTATTGTTCAATAGCAAAAAAATGGGGATATAAGGATATTTCTCCTTGATACGTCTGCTGGCAATAATTGGCGTTTTTTTATCAGCACCAACCATATAAATAATCTGATCAAAATGGCGTCTTTTTAGGATGTCAAAAGCCTGTTCAACCGACGATGTCCCGGTAATACGGGGAATAGAGGTGAGGTTCAGCTGACCATATTGCCCCAGCATGTGCTCCGAAAAACGTCCTTCCCTTTCAATGGCATAGGCATCGTAAAGGCTTGATATTAAAAGAATTTCCCTGACTTTAAAAGGCATTAGATCGTGATAAACGTCACGGGTATGTGTATTTTTGTTCAGAAAGCGTTGTAAAAACCGGCTGCTGATAATTCCTTTCTTCGACTCACCTTTTTCCGGTGCCTCTTTTTCCTGATCCAGGGGCTGCTGCATTCGTTCCTTTTTGTTCAGGTAACGCTGAATGATGTTTACCAGACTCTTCAGGAAATACTCCTGATTTTTATTGTCATATTCACCTTCTGTTTCAGCTTCACGTGTGCAAAAATGCAGAGAACCCTTTTTCCCCGAATGTGTGAAGAAATAAATCTCATCGCATGAGGCTGTTTTCTCTTTTCCGTTGCCTTTTGTGCCATATTCCTGGCCGTCGTATGTAATTCTGAAAAAGTCAAAATGCTTCAGCTGTTCCTGCTTCGACATTATCTCAACAATCAGCTTTAGCGTACTCTCCACATTTCTGTTTTGCCGGATAATATGATTAATTTTGCTCATTACCTCCAGCAGGTTCATGTAGCGATGGGATTTATTCTCAGGCATCTTTCCGATATTTTGAACAAATATAATCTAAAATTATGGCACTATATTGTTTCCTATGGGTAATATTCAAGAAATAACAAATCGGAAAAAACAAAAAACAAATAAGCTCCAAAAAACAATTTTCAAACTTCCGGACAAGACAATACTTCAAAATTCTATAATCGTTAATCGCTGCCCGTCAGGTCAGGCGGGGGAATTCGATATTTAGAGAAATAAAAAATGCCCAAAGTCATGCCTGCTGCCCTTACATCACCGGCTCAACGGATAAAGTACAGAAGAAGGTTTAATGTCATCGCCAAGCTCACTGAACGGTAAAAATACCTTTTGAATACCCATAGCAGGCGGTGCAATATCATAAATGTTGTAAATCAGGTAAATACCATTTCCACCGAAAGAAATATCCTCGCTGATGGGAATATAGTTATAAAAAAAACCTGCCTTTTTCAGTGAAGCACTGTCAGACAGTCCGTTGTCTTCTCTGATTTTTTTGTTAATGAGTTTGGTTAGTGCTGTTTTCATTTCCGGTTTGAAGATGTTCTCAGTGGTGAGCTTCTCTCCGTTTCTCAAATCGACCATGTCGTACGAAACATGTTTCATAGGATTCCCCCGACCGGAATACCCCCGTTTTCTGTATTGGAGGCAAAGGAGGTTGTAGCTGTTAAAAATTACCGAAACCTGAACGCTTTTTTCCAGATTAAACCCCAGCTTGCGGTTGGTTTTCCAATGGCTGTTCAAATCCTCGAACCAGACGTAAAAATTCTGCTCGCTTTTGCTTAACATACCTGCCGGCAACTGCCCGGCTTTAAATTGCCCAAAAAACTGCTTTTGAATAAATTTTTTCACGGAATCGTCAACTGCCTTAGAAATGTGTGTGCTGCTTTTGGGATAGAGAAGGGTAAGTTCAATTTCTGCGGATGGTGTACCTTGTGTTTTCGGAGCCAGCTCTTTATCCGAATGCAGATAGAAAATATCCATCGGCATGCTGCCTTTAGGATAGCTTTCGGTGAGGGTAAATGGCTGGATGGTGTTGTTCTGATCATACCAGCTTCCCACGAAACGTTGGTCATAAAACAATCCGTCAATGGTTGTGTCGTCAACGTGAAGTCGTTTAAAAACCACTTCGTTATGCTTGTCAATATCTCCGTAAAGGGTTACAATATGGGACAGGTGCATCAGGCTGTCGTTTACGTATAGGCTGTATGAATAATTGCCTTCCATCTCGGAGCCGGAACGTTGAAAATTGCCTGTGACGTTGGTATTGCCACCCAAACGCCCGTTCATTCGCGAGTAGTCAGTTTTTTTCTGTGCAAGAAGCGCCGTTGGGATGAACAAAAGGGTAAGGGCAAGAAAAGTTAAGTTTCGTTTAATCATTGTTTTGCTGAAAAATTATTGTCTTGCCAAAAGTACATAAAATGCCAGCTTATGCATAATCTTAAATTCGCAAGGCTGTTCGTTACGAAAAGTAGAGCTGGAATGTGTGTAAGTGTTAGGAAATGCATAGTAACGCAAATGTAGAACCTGTTACGGTGAGGAGCTTAAGGCGAGTACTGTCAACAATAGTGTGCAGCTTGACCTTATAATAAAAAAAGTCTTGGGATTTGTGGACGCCAGAAGCGGGGTGTGTGTTAACTTTTCATAACCCCTATTTATCATTGGGGAATATGTGTAAATTTGCGTTGTGTATGTGAAATTTTTATTAAAAAAAACACGATGATATGTACCCTAAAATAAGCGATCTGATCAATGCGCTCTTCGGAACGCACATAAATTTACCCATCATGAGCTACGGGTTTTTTGTAGCTATGGCTTTTCTGGTGGGCGCTTATCTGCTTTATCTCGAATTTATTCGTAAAGAAAATGAGGGGCTGTTGAAGACGACAACCAGGAAAATTACAGAGGGAAAGCCGGCATCTGCCGGTGAATTGTTAGTCAGTTTTGCGATAAGCTTTTTTCTTGCATTCAAGGCTTATGCCGCTATCACCGACTATCAGCATTTTGCCAACGACCCGCAGCAATTTTTATTTTCCGGCGAAGGGTCTGTCTGGATTGGATTATTGGTTGGTGTGTTTTATACGGCTTATGTCTGGTATGACAAAGACAAACGCAAGCTAAAAAAACCGGTGGTGAAAGATGTTCTGGTGCATGCCTATGAACAGACCTGGATGATTGTTCTCGTAGCTGCCGTTTTCGGCATTATCGGTGCTAAAATTTTTGACCAGTTAGAAAACTGGCAGGCTTTTCTCGCCGATCCCATGGGACAACTGTTTTCGTTCAGCGGACTTACTTTTTACGGCGGACTTATCATTGGAGCTATTGCTATTGTTTGGTACGGTGCAAAGCACGGTATTCCGTGGAAACCCATGGCTGACAGCTTTGCTCCCGGGCTGGCTATTGCGTACGGCATTGGCCGCATCGGCTGTCATGTGGCGGGCGATGGCGACTGGGGTATTGTGAACCATTTGACAAAACCGCACTGGCTCGGTTTTCTGCCTGACTGGCTGTGGAGCTATACTTATCCTCACAACATTATCAACGAAGGTATTCATATTCCAGGTTGCACCGGCCCACATTGCATGCAACTGCCGCAGGGCGTTTTCCCCACATCGGTTTACGAAACTATTATGATGGTTATCATATTTATTATTCTCTGGTCTATCCGGAAAAAAATAAAAACCTCCGGTGTGTTATTCTCCATCTATTTGATTTTTAGCGGAGTGGAACGTTTCTTAATTGAGCATATCCGGGTAAATAATACTTACGATATTTTCGGACATCACATGACACAGGCAGAAATAATTTCACCCATTCTTGTTGTTATCGGCATTGTGGGGTGGATTGTTCTGGAAAAAAGAGCCAAAAGAGGAGTGGTGGTATGAGGAAGTTTCTTTGGGGTATCGTTACTGTTTTTGTAGTGTTTGCCACCGGATGCAGTGTTAATGTTAAGCCCAAATCAGGCACTGCGGCTATGTCTCCGGCCATTACTATCAAATATGCCAAAGATTTTACCGTTTTCAACCGTGATGGGAAGCAGGAGGTGGTGGTTTATAATCCGTGGAAGAAAGGAGAAGTGCTGGCACATTTTGTACTGGTGAAAAGCCATCCCCGGAAAGGGGAAATAAAAGTTCCACTGGACAGTGTAGCGGTTTTTTCATCCACACAGCTGAATGCTTTGCGAATGTTGGGCGTCCTGGACAAGGTAACCGGCATTTCGGAGGCGCGGTTTATCTCCAATCCAGAGGTTAAAAAGGCACTGGCAGCCGGAAAAATGACCGAGCTTGCAGCCGGCGGCCATTATTTTATCGAACGCATTCTGCAAGAAAAACCGCAGGCAATTTTTTTTTCGCCTTTTCAGGGAAACCTTAAACTGCCCCGGACATTGTCCTCTCTTACAGCTATCCCGTATCTTGATTACACGGAAAACAGCCCGCTGGGAAGAGCCGAATGGATAAAATTCAGTGCTCTCTTTTTCGGAAAGGAAAAGGTAGCGGACAGCCTTTTTCAAAACATTGAAAAACAATATCTGATTTTGAAAAAGATGACGGATACACTGTCCGAACTGCCCACTGTTTTTTCAGATAAGTTTTTCAGCGGCCAATGGTTTGTGCCTGGGGGCAGGAGTTACATTGCCCGGATTTTCCAGGATGCAGGCGCCGACTATCTCTGGCGTAACGACAAACATGTGGCCAGCTTCCCGCTAAACTTTGAAACGGTCTTTCAAAAAGCACAAAATGCTGATTACTGGCGAATTATTGGTACTTTCGGAAGTCGTCCATCGTATCGGGAGATAGCGGATGAAAATGAACTTTACACCCATTTCAACGCCTTCCAAAGGCATCATATCATTTATTGTAACCCAAAAAAAACGGCTTATTTTGAGCGTAGCGCCATGGAGCCGCAATGGGTGTTGGCCGATTTTATCAAAGCTTTTCACCCGAAGTTATTGCCTGATTATCAGCCGGTTTTTTATCATGTGCTGAAATAAAGAGGGCCGAAAGCAGACTGTTTTCCTCCGTCTGATTTTGAAAAGGCTTTCCTGTCGGAAAAAACTTTATTTTTATTGCCGAAAAGAAAAAAATGCATTCATCCTTCCGAAATAATTTGTGGTTTTTGATACTGGGGCTGTTGAGTCTGGTACTTTTTGTGGCAAATCTGGGCTTTGGTTCGGTGATGTTACCGTGGACAGAGGTGATGAAAGCATTGTTTCATGCATCCCATACAGATGCCACAGCGTTGGTCATTGTGAACCAATACCGGATGCCACAGGCTATTACTGCACTTGCTACGGGAATTTTGCTCAGTATGTCGGGACTGGTGTTGCAAACACTTTTCCGTAATCCGCTGGCCGGGCCTTCGGTGTTGGGTATCAGCTCCGGCGCCAGCCTCGGTGTGGCACTGGTGTTGCTCTCGGGAAGTGTTGCGGGCGTTGATTTGTCATCATTGGCGATTGTTGGAAACCTTACTGTGGTACTGGCTGCCCTGGCAGGGGCTTTGCTCGTGCTGGGCATTATTCTTTTTGTCTCCGCCCGGGTGGCTAACGTCATTACGGTGCTGATCATCGGCATTATGCTGGGCTATGCCGTCTCGGCGGTGGTGAGTGTCCTGCAGTTTTTCAGCGGTTCGGAAGACTTGCATGCTTATGTACTGTGGGGATTGGGCAGCTTTTCAAAAGCGACAATTCAGCAATCGTTCCTGCTGCTTTTTACGGCTTTGTCCGGAGTGGTCATCTTGTTTTTTTATGTGAAACCGTTGAATGCCCTGCTTTTGGGCGAGGATTATGCCCGCAGTATTGGCTTTCGTCCGATGCGTATCCAACGTGTTTTGATTTTTGTTACCGGAATTCTGGTAGCTGTGGGAACGGCTTTTACAGGTCCCATCGCATTTCTCGGGCTGGCGGTACCGCATCTTGCACGCGGACTCTTTAAAACTTCGCAGCAGGGTGTTCTGCTGCCCGCGACTATTCTCACGGGCGCTTCTCTGGCACTGTTTTGTAATTTGGTGGCCAAACTTCCGGGTTATGATATTTCGTTGCCTATCAATGCGGTAACCTCACTCGTGGGGGCGCCGGTGATTATCTGGGTGATTATGAAAAGCCGTCATGTAAAATGGGGATAAGCATGGGAATGACGTTAAAAATAGAGGAACTGACCACCGGATATGGTTCCGCGAGAAAAGCGGAGGTGGTTTTGCAGCAGGGAATGAATGCCACGCTGGAAACGGGTCAGCTGATTTGTGTGCTGGGCCCCAACGGTGCCGGAAAGTCCACCTTGTTAAAAACCCTTGCCGGCTTTCTGCATCCGTTATCCGGTGAAGTTTATTTTGGAGGCGATACGCT
>VAPE01020930.1_pt1 | contig 35916 bp, 39 predicted proteins | sample 3393911 | NCBI WGS metagenome assembly VAPE01 (sample SAMN08290436, study PRJNA428436) | hydrothermal vent metagenome | isolation source: Deep-sea hydrothermal vent chimney | place: Atlantic Ocean: South-mid Altantic Ridge
GACATACTCTTAGCCACACTCTTTGGACTGTTTTCAGCAAATATCCTTTACTGTATTGAACTTTTACTACTTTTTAGCGAAAATCTCACGGAAGTTCCGATTTAAAGACCAATTCCTATTTTTGTGTAAGCCATTTTTACTAATGTAACCATACATCATTTTATCTTATGCGTCCATTAAGTCTATCACTAAAAAATGATAGAAAATTGAGCGATAATCTCGGCTGTTCTTTTTAATTGAATATTAACAGAATGCTTGACAAAAAGTCACAAAAATATACAATTTGAGAAATAAGTCACTATTGAGTTTTGCAAATCAGTAGATTTTGGATAATGCAGGAGGTTTCGTGAAAAGAAAGCAAAAAAAATGAATATCATGATGCACCTGTTGAAACGGCGGATATGATCCGTTACAAATCCAAGCTCTCCAATACAGAGAGTTTAATTTTAATGCTCTATAACGAAAATTTAGGTGCTAAAATAAAATGAGATATTATCTTATTATAAGTTTTCTTGTTTCGCTGACAGCCAACCTTGGTCTTATAATTTTATTTAAAAAAAGACATATAGGAGCCGATGAAACAGATTCGGGTCCTCAGAAATTTCATAAAAAACTTACGCCGAGAATTGGCGGATTGGGTCTGTTTTTAGGTTTTGCGGCAAGCACCTTTTTGCTTATACGCCTGCCGAATAATAATATGATTATATATCTTTTTATAGCGTCACTTCCTGCATTTTTGGCAGGCTTTACAGAGGATGTTACACGAAAAGTCAGTGCGTCAGTAAGGCTGATAGCCACAATGCTGTCTGCTGCAATTGGAATCTATCTATTAAACGGATATGTTGGCAAAGTGGATCTGCCATTTGTAGATGCCGTTTTTCAAATCAAAGCATTTGCATTCATTTTTACGGTTATAGCTGTAGCCGGTGCTGCAAACTCATTTAATATAATTGACGGATACAATGGGCTTCTTTCGGTTGTATCTATAACGATACTCATAGGTTTGGCCTATGTTGCTTTTAAAGTAAACGATTCAATGGTGTTGTATGCTGCATTCGGCTTAATCGGAGCAATCGCAGGTTTTTTTATATGGAATTATCCGTACGGTTTAATTTTTATGGGTGATGGCGGCGCATATTTTATCGGTTTTATATCAGCGGAGCTTTCCGTGCTGCTAATAAACAAGCATCCTCAAATATCGGCATGGTTTCCGCTGCTTTTATTCATTTATCCGATTTTTGAAGTGCTGTTTTCTATGTATAGAAGGCTAATCGTTAGGAAATCCAGCCCGACTATAGCAGATTCTCTTCATCTTCATCAATTGATTTTTAAAAGGATTGTACCGCTGTTTTTTAATATATGTAAAACAGATATGCTTCATAGAAATTCCGCAACATCGCCTTTTTTATGGCTTTTGACATCCTTAAGCTTTATTCCCGCAATTATGTTTTGGAATAATACTACATTACTGATGATTTTTACATTTATTTTTGTTGCAATTTATATTATGGTTTATCGTTCTATCGTGCATTTCAAGTTTGACAAATGGTTGAAAATTTTTATGCAGGATAAAAAAAGATATTGAGAATCAGAAATAATGAATAATTACGAATTGAGGAGTTTATGAACATATTAATAACAGGCGGAGCAGGATATATCGGCAGCCATGCGGCAAAACAACTGCTTGAAACTACAAACCATAACATAACTATACTTGACAATCTATCTACCGGCAGCATAAATTCTCTTGATACTTTGAGACAACTAAGAGATTTTAGATTTATAAAACTTGACTTAAAAAAGTTCGACAAGGTTAATGATGTTCTAAAGGAAAACGATATCAATGTCATCATACATTTTGCGGCAAGCATAGTTGTGCCGGAGTCGGTAGAAAATCCGCTGATGTATTATATGAACAACACAGCAAACACAATAAACTTAATAAAATGTGCAGTAGAAAACGAAGTAAACAAGTTTATTTTTAGCTCAACAGCGGCTGTGTATGGAGAGCCTTTATCCTTACCTGAAAGCGGTATAAGCGAAACATACAAAACAGATCCGATAAACCCTTACGGTGCAAGCAAACTTATGAACGAAAGAGTTTTGCAAGATACCGCTCTTGCCCATCCGGAGTTTAAATATGTAATATTTAGATATTTTAATGTTGCCGGGGCGGATATGCACTACAAGGGCGGCAAACTAACTCCAAGAATCGGACAAAGTTTTCCAAATGCGACACACCTTATAAAAATAGCAGCAGAATGTGCCGTTGGGAAACGAGAAAAGATGGCAATATTCGGAAATGATTTCAATACGCCTGATGAAACCGGGGTTAGAGATTATATACATGTGGATGATCTGGCATCTGCTCATATAAAAGCTATTGATTTTTTAGAACATAATCAAAGCGATATATTCAATTTGGGCTACGGCAAAGGATATTCAGTGAAAGAGGTGATAGAAACCATAAAAAAAGTTACAAATACGGATTTTAAGGTGGATATTGAGCCACGCCGCAAAGGTGATCCGGCTGCTCTAATTGCAGATAATTCAAAACTAACCATCAGGAATTTAAAATCATTCGGATGGACGCCAAAATATAAAGATTTGAATCTGATTTGTCAAAGTGCTTATGAATGGGAAATGGTTGATGGTTGATGGTTGATGGTTGATGGAAATATAACAATATAAACATCGGATGTTTTTTTCTTGTCTTTATCTCTGCGAGGCAGCCGAAGCAGTCTCAAAGCTGAGATTGCCGCGCTACGCTCGCAATGACCTGAAACTCCGTCACTGCGAAGGAGTGAAGCGACTGCGGAAGTCTCTCTTTTCTTTAACTCATAACTCGTAACTCATAACTCAACTATCTTTATGTCCGCCTTAAATTTCTTTTCTAATACTTGATAATCCGGGTGTTACAATAAAAGTTCCTACCGGCAGAATTCTATCGGCGACAAACAGCCTCTCTGACAAATTGTTATCGATAAAATCTATAACTTGCATCTTTTCTCCTGCCAAATTAGTATAAATATCTTTTATTTTAACCTTTATTTTAATTTCTGTTTCTTCATCAACATCATAATTTATACTTCTGCTTTTGATAAAACTGCATATAAATATATTTCTGCCCTCAGCAATCCATTTCGACTCATATTTTGTGCCTATGGCTTCGGTTTTATATATCCGGTCGGCGGTGCAAATTTCAAACCCTTCATTTTGGAGATTCTGTTTTGCCATATTAAAATAGTCCAAACTGTCGGTGGATAAATTAATACTACCCCCAATTTTAAGTTTATTATAAGCAAGTCTTGCAAATTCAGTTGATATAAGGCGTTTATTAGCTTGTCTTTTTTTGGGCCATGGTACTGGAAAGTTGATAAACAGCTTAGCAACTGACGACGGTTTAAACAGATGCTGCAGCACCGATTCCGCATCAAACTTTATAAGTTTTATATGTTTGATATCTGCTTTTTCTAACTTGCGCTTCGTCATATAAAGAGATCTCTGCTGCGTTTCCAACCCGATTAAATTTGCTTGAGGGTAAAACTTTCTCAATTTAAGCAAAAAGTCGCCTCGACCGAAACCTATTTCTACAATCCTGTCATGTTTGTTTCCAAACTGTTCTTCCCAATTTAAAAATTCAGGAATAGCGCCCGTTATTTCGTAATCCAGATCGATAAGCGGAGGACATTTTCCATTAGAAGCTACATTATCAGAATTAATCTCAACTCCGCCGAGCCTTTTTTCTATTATCTGAATAAAATTTAGCAAAAACTGCTTTATTCCATCATCTATTGCCGGTTTTGACGGTTTGTAAAGTTTAAAAAGATAACCGTCTTTTTTGCTGCTGCAGTCGATAAAAAATATATTTTTGTTAAACTCACCGTTTGCTTCAACTTCTATGAGATGATGAGACGAGCTCCACAAGTTTTTTAGTTTGTATGTTATGCCATGATAATGAAAAACATCAAAATTCATATTGCCCAGCACAGCAATAAGATCAATTTCAGACTCTCTATATGACTTAACAAAAAAATGCGGCATTAAATCGTTAAAATTAAATCGGTTCTATCTGATTGCAATTTATCAATCTACAGATGTGATTTTGATATTAAGCTCTTTCAACTGTTTATCTGCTACATCAGAAGGAGCATCGGTCAGCGGGCAATATGCTCGCTGTGTTTTCGGAAATGCGATAACATCACGAATCGATTTTGCTTTTACCATCTCCATAATTATCCTGTCAAATCCGAAAGCGATACCGCCATGAGGAGGAGCTCCGAAATTTAACGCATCTAAAAGAAAACCGAATTTTTGTCTTGCACTTTTCTCATCTATTTTAAGAAGTTTCAGCATTTCAAGCTGAAGGTCGGAACTATTTATACGAATACTTCCTCCGCCAAGCTCCATTCCGTTTAATGTAATATCGTATGCCCTTGAATGTATTTTTGACAAATCGCTATCTTTATATTTTTCTAAATCGCTGATAAGAGGTGCCGTAAACGGATGATGCATGGCGAGATATCTATTTTCGGTATCGCTCCATTCAAATAGCGGAAACTCGGTAACCCACAAAAATTTAAAGCTGTCATTAGGGAGATATCCTTTGAGTTTTGCTAATTCGAGACGAATATGAGACAGGCTGTCTGCTACGACTTTTTTTGAGTCAGCTACAAAAAAAATTATGTCGCCAGGTTTTGCATCTGCTCTTTTCAAAAGATTTTCTATTTCGGACTTGCTGAAAAATTTTACTATGGGTGATTGAAGCGAATCGGCCTTTACCTTTATCCAAGCTAATCCTTTTGCACCGAAGCACCGTGCTAAATCGGTAAGTTTATCAATTTGATGACGAGCAATATCGCCAAGTCCCTTTCCATTAATCAGCTTTATCTGCCCATTTTGTTCAAGAATTCTTCTAAACACGCTGAATTTTGTATTTTGGAAAACATCGCTCACTTCAACAAGTTCCAATGGAAAACGAATATCTGGTTTGTCGCTTCCATATCTTGCCATCGCCTCTTCGTATGTCATTCTCGGTATGGGAAGTGGAATATCAAAACTCAAAACTTTGTTAAAAACATAATGAAGCATCTTTTCTGACATAGATATAATATCATTTTCCGTAATAAACGACATTTCAACATCTATTTGAGTAAATTCAGGCTGCCTATCCGCTCTCAAATCTTCATCTCTAAAACATCTCACAATCTGAAAATAACGGTCAAACCCCGATATCATTAAAAGCTGTTTAAACAGCTGCGGCGATTGTGGAAGTGCATAAAACTTTCCTTTATTTACACGACTTGGAACAAGATAATCCCTTGCTCCTTCAGGAGTGCTTTTTGTCAAAACAGGCGTTTCGACTTCTATGAATCCATTATCATCATAAAAATCTCTGACGGCTTTTGCCGCTTTGTGTCTTATTATAAGATTCTTCTGAATCTCAGGTCGTCTCAGATCTATATATCGGTATTTAAGACGCATATCCTCACTAACCGAACCGGCTTCACTTACCTGAAACGGCGGCGTTTTGGAAGCAGATAATATTCTCATCTCACTATCAACCAGAAGCTCCACATCTCCGGTTTTCAAATCGGTGTTAATTGTCCCAACAGGTCTATGTCTTAAATGTCCTTTTGCAGCAATGCAATACTCGCTTCTCAACGTTTGAGCCTCATTGTGCGTAGTTTTATTTTCCGAAGGATCAAATACGATCTGCAAAACCCCTTCCCTATCTCGCAGATCAATGAATATAATACCGCCATGATCGCGCCATGAATTCACCCAGCCATAGACAGTTACCTCATCTCCCATATAAACATTTGTTATATTTCCGCAATAATCCGTTCTTTTCAAGTTGTTAATATCCGCTTTCACAATACCTCTTTAAGTTCGTCTGATTTTATTATTTTCTGCGTTTTGTTTTTCATATCTTTTATAAGCAATTTGCTGGAATCTCTCTCATTTGCGCCCATTATTACACAATATTGAGCGTTCATACCGTTTGCATGCCTTAGCTGAGCTTTCAGGCTTCCGCCTTTATAATCAAAATAACACTCCCGTATTTTTGCGGTTTCATAATACAACTTTAAAAGCAATTTTTTTGAAATCTTATCAAGCGGTATAAAATATGCATCAACCGAAATTCCGGTCTTAATATTACTTATTAATGCCAATCTTTCAATGCCCATTGCCCATCCGGTGCCTGCGGTGTCATGTCCTCCAAGTGATTTTACAAGATTGTTGTATCTTCCGCCTGCAATAATCGCTGATTGAGCTCCAATATCACCGGTTACAATTTCAAAAACGGTTTTCGTATAGTAATCAAGACCTCTCACAAGTTGCGGATCATCGGTATATTTTATACATAACTCATCAAGATAACTTCTCAACCCATCATGGTGTTTCTTGCAGTTATCGCACAAATAATCTTGATTCGCAGGAGCGTTTTTTGATATTTCATTGCATCCTGGTAGTTTGCAGTCCAGTATTCTTAGAGGATTTGTCTCTAATCTTCTTCTGCAGTCGCCGCAAAGCTCTTCTTTGAAACTGCTAAAATAGCTTATCAAAGCATCCCTCCAACTTGATCTGCATATTTCGCATCCAATACTATTTATTAAAATATCTCTTTTTTTTACGCCAAGATTATCAAGTATAATTGACGCAAGTCCAATCTGCTCTGCATCTGCCGCCGGGTCATCAATGCCAAAAAGTTCGATTCCGGCCTGATGAAACTGCCTCATTCTGCCTTTTTGAGGCCTTTCATATCTATACATAGGGCCATAATAACAAAACTTATGCACTGCGTCACTATTTAGCTTATGTTCAATAAAACTTCTTACAACCGATGCTGTCCCCTCCGGTCTGAGAGCAAGTTGATTACCTTTTTTATCATTAAAAAGATACATCTGTTTTTCTACTATATCCGTATCGTCGCCTATGCCTCTTATAAAAAGATCCGAATGCTCGACAATTGGCGTTTCTATAAATTTATAACCAAATCTCCTTGCAGCCTGCAAAAATTCAGCTCTTATTTGTTCTAATTTAAGATTTTCATCGGGCATAATATCAGCCATTCCTTTGACTGTCATATTTTCTCCCCGTTATTAAGAAATAGTTTATCAAAATTCAGTTTATACAAATTTTCCATAACTCCTCTACCGCAATATTCTCTTTTTTTTACTATTTAATAATTTCATTTTTCTTTTCATAACGAATATTTCTCAGGAAATTATTAATTTTTATTGCCGTCATTTGTTGTTTGTTGTTTTTTAGAAACAGATTTTTCATTAAAACTTGAGCTTTCTTATATTCACCCAATTTGATGTAAACTATTGACATGTTAAGCTTAACATCGGTATCATTCTCGGTAGGAATCCTATTTAATATTCTAAGAGCGTTTCTATAGCTGCCTTTTTTTATATACAACGCCGCCAAATTGTTATACAACTCTACTTTTTCCGGATATTTTTTTATGAGTTTCTTATATGCACCTACGGCAACTCTATTGTCGTTACTTTTTATATCTCTAAACAGCATCATTTGATTAATTGAGTTATGTGATACAACCGCTTTATTATCAGATCTTTGCAAACTCTTTTTTACTGCAGCGACAATTCTAATTCGTTTTTTCGGCTTTTTTTCTATTCTCTTTTTAATCTTTGCAATCAATAATTTTTTACTTGGTTTCTTTGACAAGGTTCCACTGACAGCAATTTTTTCGGTAGTTTTTCTATCAATTTTTGTACTCTTTTCGGTTAATACAACCCGATTTTTTATTGTCTTCAAATGCGGCAATATTTTACCGGTTTTCACAATATGTATATTTTGTCTTTGCGGCTTATTATATATGCCATTTTTATTAACAGCTGATATCTTGTCGGTAATTATAAATGCTGTTGTTCCAAGAACCGCAATCACAATTAAAGTTAAACCAATGATTAGATATGGCGGTTTTTTTCTCCCTGAAAATTCAGGAACGCTCTCTTTTTTATCGTGCGCCGCTTCTATTTTAGTAATAGCATCATACAGTTTGCTCATAACTTAGTTTATTATAACGGGCTTGATAAGAATAACCAACTCAACGCTATTTGACAATTTCTCTTTTTGTTTGAAAGCAAGACCGGCAATAGGAATGTTTGACAATAGTGGAATGCCGGAGCTGCTATTTTTGCTGGTTTTGCTAATTAAGCCGCCTAACATAACAATAGATCCGTTTTTCACAGAAACTACTGTGCTTTCTTCCCTTAAATCAACTATAGGAAGTGTGTAAGTATTGCCTGATATTGTTTTTTCATCAAGCGACACCAATTTGCTCTTAATAGGGACGATTCGTAGTAAAACGGTATTATTGTTTTTAATGAACGGTGTGATTCCAAATACTAGTCCGTCAAAAATAGATGAAATATCTACCGTTGGAGTTATTATTGAAGGACCTCCGATTACAGGGGTTGTTGTGCTCAACTCAATCTTTTTTATGAAACTTATAGATTTTCCCACAGACAATATTGCCGGCTGTGCATTGATGACTCTTAAATGAGGCTCAGAAAGCAGTGATAAGGATCCGAAATTGGAAAGAGCTTCTATAACAGATGTGAATTGACCTCCGCTTTTACTTATATTCAAGGTCATAGCTGGAGCACCGTTTCCAAAATTGATAGTTTGCTGCTTTAATGATATGCCCCGCCTCAACAATGTCCAATTTATTCCTATTTTGCTGCTTTTATTAAGCTGAACTTCTATGATTTTAGCCTCAATCATCACCTGTCTGTTGTAGCTGTTGGATATTGCATTAATATATTTTGTAACATCTCTTATATTACCGGAGCGATCTTTCACCATCAAAATTCCTCCGGCCACATCTATTGCAAATTTACCATCTTTTGAAATAAGCTTCTTTATATTTGCTTTGAGTATTTTATAGATATCACCTTTATCGCCGTTACTCTTAGAGCTTAGAGTAAAACTTCCGGTAAGCGGCACCGAAGAGGCTGAATCCGAACTGCCGCCGCCTAAAACATCTCCACCAAGCGTTGCAGATGATGACCTTACAACTCCAAGAAATCCAATATCATACAATTTAGTTTCAAACGGTGTTATCCATATAAGATTATCCCGTCTCTGCCATGAAACTCCGACAATGCCTGTTATTGTGTTAAGCGCTTCTCTTAGTGTTACATCGATAAGCGACAAATTAACGGTAGTTTGTTTATCAACATATTTATCAAGCGCTCCGCTGAATGCAACGCCTATTGATTTTGCTCCAAGAATTTGAGATATAGCATTTTTATAACCTATTTTCCTTGCATGAAATGTTACTCTTTCAAAATTGAGAATGTCAATATCTCTTTTAATAGGTTCTATCTTAATATTTTGTTGAGTTTTAAAATAGTGACTTATAGGCAAAGGTTTATCTGTTTTAATGGCTTGGCTGCTGCAGCCGCTTATGATCAATATAACAGCATATATTATTATATTAACCGTTTTCATTTGCCCTCACTTTAAGTTTCAGCTTAATCAACTTTTTTCCATCTCGGATAAGAACTTGATCTTGTCTGATTCTGATAACTTTAATATTTTTATATCGATCTCCTTCTCTAAAAATAGTCCCGTTAATTCTACAAAATTTATTATTTTTGTCAAAATATATCATACTTAAATGAAGCGGTTTTATTTTTATAGCCGTTTTATAACTCTTTAGTTCATTAGACTGTTTATGGACAAATGCAAAGCTATTTATAGTTGCTTGTTTATAGCTTTTTGATTTTTCAAAATTGGGCAGATTAATTACATTGATAACCGGAATTTTGCCTGATTGATTATTTATAAACAGAGGTGCGGAAAAATATGCTGTAAGTAAAAAAATAGGTATAATGGCAAATAAAAGATATTCTCTCATAGTTTATAAGTTTCTACCAAAACAAAACTGCCTTTTTGCCTTTTATAATCATAGTAATTCCTTTGCTATTTTTTTTGCCGTCTTTGTCCCTTGTTAAGCTGAAGCTTGATAAATAAAAGCTGCCTCCTTTGTGATAAGTATTGTAGATAATGCTTCCAATTTTATTGAAGTCTTTATAAGAAACAAATGTTGCAGTCAGATCTACAGGCTCTTCTCTAACGCCGCTTGTCTTTCCCCTAAGTCTTTTTTTGTATTCTATATATCTTGCAACTTCTCTTTCGTTGTTTTTTTCACTGGTCATTTCTCTATTTATATGTGTTATATTTGTATTCATATTTTTTGTATCAATTCTTATAATTCTATAAAAAAAGAGCGGCAACGATAATAGCACCGCTGAGATTAAGATCAAGAGCTTGGTTTTCTTTCCAAAATTCATAAATTATACCATAAACGAAAATATTGTTACGTCAAGATCAGGGGCTCTCCTTCTCGCGTTATCCATAGTAACCGTACAGCGACTTGTTTGCGATATTGAGAAGATGTCTTACTTGTATATGTTAAGAAACTATATTTTAAGAAACTCGGCTAAAGGGCACCTCTATCTCTCTAAAGCCCACAAACTCATTAAGTTCTTCACCGCTTTTTTCCTCTAAGCACATATCAACAACTTCTTTAATATTCTGCATAGCTTCATCAATTGTCTTTCCATAAGAGCGGCATCCCCTGAATACAGGACAGTTTACTATATAGTATCCATCCTCATCTTGTTCAACTATAACTGGAAAATGATGCTTCTTCATCTAAAAGCCTCCAATCTTTTTCAAATCTCTGTAAGAAGCAAATGTTGCAGTCAGAGAAACCGGTTCTTCTCTCACGCCACCCGCCTTACTGCCGAATTTTTCTTTATATTTTATATATCTAACAACCTCACTCTCATTGTTTATCTCGTTAGCCATAGCTCTATTTAGATGAGTGCCCTTCATATTAATATTTCGTATATTTACGCTTGTTATTCTATAAAAAAAGAGCGGCAACGATAATGCCAATGCTGAAATTAAAATAAAAATTTTGGTTTTCTTAAATGAACTACCCCGCCGTAAGCAGCGGGGTATCAACTTCTTTATTCGGTACATTACTCGCCGCAAGCGGCGGGGAATTGACCCTAAAAGATAAATTAAATTCATTATTGATAGTCAAGATTTACACAAATCCTATGTAAGTCGCCCAGTCCCTCCTGTCTTACGATGTCATCAGAGGTATCTTTATTGTAAGGATGCGACTGGTTTTCATAGGTTCCTGCTGATGTATTATTGGAAGCGTCCAGCTTGTAATTTGCGCCTTTACTTATGACAACAAACGCTATTGAATGCCCGTCTATCATAGGTCTAGTTAGAAAAGATGATAATATATCTTTTCTAACTTGTGTACAAAATACAGATATATTTGCCTTCGCCTTCGCCTTCGCTATAGTCAAATCACTCCTCACATCATAGATAAGCCTCTCTCCATGGCCGTCTTTTGATCTCACGCCAAGAAGCTTATAAGGAAGATAATAATTAGAAGCGCTGGTAACAATGGGAACAGGGAAATGTCCCCTTGCCATTGCATATCCAATGAGTGCATCTTTAGCTTCTTTTACCGCAAGCCTGTCTTCTGTTAATTTATTAGATTGTATTAGTGTCCGCATCATAGGAATGCCAAGTCCGAGCAAAAGTCCCATAATTACCAGTACAATTGCAATTTCGATGAGCGTAAAACCTTTTTGATTTTTCATATCAGTTGCCCCTTTTTCCACGCTTTTTATAATTATGCTGCCGTTTTACAATATCAAACCTATACTAAATAAAATATCTTAAAGTTATAATAATACCAACAGTTATAACTGCTATCAAGAAAATTGCAATGGCTGCGATTTTGTGATCTCGTCTTATATCTATTGCGCTGCAGGCATCGGCTACGGAAGATTTTTTTATGATCTTATTACCTTTTGAATACGCTATTGTAAGCGCCATTCTCATAATGCTATTTATAACTCGCGGAATTCCACCGCTATTCCGATAAACTGCATTCAAAGCAGAATTTTTTATCAAAATTGCCCCGCCCGCTTTTGAAGTTCTGTATCTTATATATTCAACCGTCTGAATTTTGTTAAACGGTTTTAATCTGCACCTTATCGTGATTCTCTGATTAAGCTGCCTATTCTGTTTTCTCACCATATTCTCCAGTTCTTCCTGACCGGATAAAATTATCTGCAGCGGTTTTTCACGATCTGTTTCAATGTTGGAAAGGAGCCGCACCTGCTCAAGCGAATCGGGTGAAAGACTTTGCGCCTCATCAATTATCAAGATCAATTTTCGATCGGTCTGCGCTAATTTTAAGAGATGATTTTGCAGAATAGTTAAATTCTCATTTGCAGAATTTCCGTTCTCTATTTGAATATCACTCAATATGGCACCAATTAACTCATCTGGTTTCAGCATGGGAGAAACAATAACCGAGCTTTCCCAATTAGCAGGAATTTCCCGTAAAAACCGTTTTATGATCGTTGTTTTGCCAACTCCGGGCATTCCGGTTAAAAGAACAAATCCATCGCCATTTTTAAGAGAAAATCTAAGCAGTTCCATTGCCATCTTATGAGATTCCGAAGGAAAAAAATAATCCAAGTCTATTGTCAGCCGAAACGGCTCATCAATTAAACCGAAAAACGCTGTTTTCCTCTCCATCATCACCTTTTTATGCTGTATCGCCTTGACTATGATCTCTTGGCCAGTTTATCATAGTTGACAAACAGATGTTCTATCTCCTTGATAGCCTCCAGTTCAAAAGGATTAAGCATCAATGATTTCTGAAGATGCTCAACGGCATTGCCGTATTCACCTAATCTTCGGTATATTTTTCCAAGAAACATTTCCGCTTCCGGAAAATCATGATTTAATTTAACTGCCAATTCAAGATCATTCTTAAAAATCTCACTCATAGTAGATGATATAGCCGGAAGCCAGCTTTCAGATTCAGGATCATCGGAATCTTTAGCCTCATCGCCGTAAAGATATTGCAATACTTTATCAAGTTCCGTGTCATTCGCAACAACTGAATAGCGCATAAGGCGTGTTGCATTTTTGAGATTTCTGTACGAGGTATCTGAAATTGTATAACCGATTAAAGCAAGCTTATCATCGGGTTTAAGTGTGAGACACGCAATGAACCCGCCTTTCGCTTCCTCAACATTACCGCTAAAAAAATTCTCCAAAGCTTTATCAAGCAACATATCAAACATAAAAATATCCTAATATTTTATTATAAAATCTATCGATCTATCAGGAGGCATCTCTTCGGTTACAATTTTCTCAACCTTTGCGTTTCGAGGACCTTGATAGCACGCTTTTATGACCTCATTTATATCATCAATATCTCCAACAAGCAATGCTTCAACGCTCAAATCATAAACATTTTTTACCCAGCCGCTTAGATTATGCTTTTTTGCTTTCATCACAAGCCAGTTTCTATATCCCACCGCCTGAACATGTCCGGAAATGTTAAGCTTAACAGCTTGTCTCCTATTCAATGAGCGATTCTTCCATCTCATCGGGTTTTTTTATGCCCATTAGATCAAGGATTGCAGCCGCAATAGAAGATAGGCCAAAGTCACCTTTTTTCAGGTGAATAATACGATTTGATTTACCGCAGATAGCAAAATAAACAGGATTAGTGGTATGTGCAGTCATAGGATTACCGTTTTCATCAATCTCTTCTTCTACATTGCCATGATCGGCTGTTATTATCATAGTAAAATCGGTTGCTCCTGCGGTATCATTAAGTTTATTTATTGAGTTGTCTATTGTTTTCATGGCAGAAATTGCAGCACTTAAAATCGCAGTGTGTCCAACCATATCCCCATTTGCAAAATTTACAACAATAAAAGCATATTTGCCGCTTTTCATAGCGTCAACAACATCCTGCGTAATTTTATCGGCACTCATTTGCGGTGATAGATCATAGGTTGCCACTTTTGGCGATGGTATAATAATTCTATCTTCACCAGGAAAAGGATCTTCTCTGCCGCCGCTGAAAAAGAAAGTGACATGGGCATATTTCTCAGTCTCGGCTATATGAAGCTGCCGCAAGCCATTCTTCGATATCACTTCAGAAATAGAGTTATTTATATCAGGAGGCAAAAATGCAACCGGAAGATCAAAATTGCTGTCATATTCAGCCATACAAGAAAACTTTACCACAGGCTTTTTTTCTCTTGGAAATTCTGAAAATCCGTCACTAACAAAAGCTCTCGTTAGCTGCCTTGCTCTGTCACCTCTAAAATTCATAAATATTACCGAATCATTATCCTCGATTAATTTAACGGGCTTGCCATTTTCAGTAATAATTGTTGGGATCACAAATTCATCGGTTATGCCGTCGGCGTAAGACTTTTTAATAGCTGATATCGGATCAGACGACAAAATTCCTTTGCCGGAAACAAGCGCATCGTATGTTAGCTTTATTCTGTCCCATCTTTTATCTCTATCCATAGCGTAATATCTTCCATGAATGCCGGCAATCTTTCCAATTCCTATCTGTTTTATTTTATCTAATAATTCAGATAGATAATTAACTCCGCTCTTAGGCGGTGTATCTCTTCCGTCCATAAACGGATGAATAAACAACTTTTTTATGCCTTTTGATTTTGCAAGTTCCATTATAGCATAGAGATGAATATTGCTGCTATGCACTCCTCCGTCAGATAAAAGCCCCATAATATGAAGGGCACTATTTTTCTTTTTTGCATAATTGACCGCATCTACCAAAACACTATTTTTAAAAAAATCGCCCTCTGTAATAGCTTTATCTATCCTATATAGATCCTGCAGAATTATTCTTCCGCTGCCTATTGTCATATGTCCCACTTCGGAATTTCCCATCTGACCATCAGGAAGTCCGACGGCAGCTCCAGATGCATTTAATAACCTATTCGGGCACTCATCGAGAATACGGTTAAAATTTCTCATTCCCGATAACTTCACGGCATTACCTGCACTATTTTCTCTGTATCCAACTCCGTCGGTTATAACAAGTAGTACCTTTTCCCTTTCCATCATTAATTCCGCTCCATAAGCAGCTATTTTCTTTGATTATGCAATGGTCTCATTTAATATCTGACCTTACGCATCTTAACTATCAAACACATTTTTTTTACTCTACATGAATTAATATCTTCAAAATCTTTACAATCTCTTCTTTTAGCGACTTTCTTTCTACTATTTTATCCAAAAAACCATGTTCAAGCAGAAATTCCGATCTCTGAAATCCATCGGGAAGCTTATGTCCTATGGTATCTTCAATTACCCTCGGACCTGCAAAACCGATTAAAGCCTTCGGCTCTGCAATGGCGATATCTCCTAACATTGCAAAAGACGCTGCAACGCCGCCTGTTGTAGGATCGGTTAAAACGGAAATATACGGCATTCCTGTTTTAGCAAACATGGCAATTGCCGCAGCCGTTCTTGCCATTTGCAGCAAAGAGAGTGCGCCCTCCTGCATTCTTGCACCGCCTGATGCTGAAACAATAATGAGCGGCCTTTTCTTGCGGGCTGCATACTCAATGAGGCGGACAAGTTTTTCACCTGTAACATATCCCATACTTCCGCCCATAAATCTAAAATCAAATACCGCAAGAGCAATTCCCATACCTTCCATCTTTGCCGTTCCGGTAACAACAGATTCATTCATTTTGCACTTTGCTATCGTTTTTTCCAACCGCTCTTTATAGGGTATAAGATCGCTGAAGCCAAGAGGATCAAGTGATTTAAGTGATTTGTTCTGTTCCTTAAAGCTGCCGGCATCAATTAACATATTGATTCTATCGGTAGCTTCCATTCTAAAATAATTGCCGCATACAGGACATATTGATAAATTGTCTATCAAATCATTATGATAAATAACTTCGCCGCAGTTCCTGCATTTATGCCATACAGGCTCCTTTTTTATCCTCTTTTTCTTAAAAAACACCATCGGCCTTCCTATAGCTTAATTCACCATCAAACAGAGTTGCAAGCACTTCTCCTGATAGTTCTTTTCCTATTAAAGGTGAGTTTTTGCCTTTGGACAAGAAAAACTTATCCGTCACTGTAATTTTTGACGGCTTAAAAACTACAAGATTGGCAGCTTCTCCTTTTTTGATGCAAGAAGGAGACAAACCTGCAATTTTAGCCGGCGACACAATCATTTTATAAAGCAAACTCATAAAACTCATTTTACCATCTTTAACAAGTTTTGTAAACAAAAGAGGTAATGCGGTTTCTATTCCGCTTATTCCAAACGAAGCATCCTGAAAACTCTTTTCTTTTAGATCGTCAGCATGAGGCGCATGATCGGTTGCAATCGCATCAATATCGCCTGCAGCAAGCGCATTTATCAGATAGTTTCTATCTGATGCCGATGCAAGAGGAGGATTTACCTTTGTATTTGTGTCATATTGTCCTATATCTTCATCTATAAATGAAAGATGATGCGGCGTTACTTCGCAGGTAACAGACAAGCCATCAGACTTAGCATCTTTTATCAGCTCTATCGACCTTCTGCAGCTTATATGACAAAAATGGATTCTTGCTCCTATCTCTCTTGCAATCTCAAGATCTCGGGCAATCATAGACGACTCTGCCGATGACGGAATGCCGGTTAAACCCAGCCTTTCCGATACGGCTCCTTCTCTCATAACACCGCCTGAGGAAAGAGATCTATCTTCTTCATGTAAAAACAGCGGCATATCGATAGATTTGGCAATCATCATAGCACGCCTGAGAAGTCCTGCATCGTAAACAGGATTGCCGTCGTCTGAATATGCAATAGCACCTTCATCTTTAAGACTATACATATCGGAAAGAGATCTCCCTTTTAAACCTGCGGATATTGTACCTATCAGCAGCACTCTGCACCTTTGCTGCTCCACTTTATATTTCAAATATCCCATAACTAATGCAGAATCGTTTGCCGGATTGCTATTAGGCATTGCGCAGATTGTTCCATAACCTCCGTGTGAAGCTGCAGCAATACAGGTAGAAATAGTTTCAGATGATTCATATCCGGGTTCACGCATGTGCGTATGAAGATCAAACAGCGATGGGAAAATATAACAACCGGTAAAATCTAATCTACTGTCGGATTTCAGATTGCCCATTTCATATATTTTGCCGTTTCTTATGGCAATATCAGTCTTGCCTTCAAAATTGGTCAGGGGATCTATCACGGTAGCGTTTTTTAATATCAGTTCCATTTATTCATTCAATTTTTTTAAAAGCAGTTCATTTACAAGTTTCGGATTGGCATTTCCTTTTGTTTCTTTCATGACCTGACCAACAAAAAAACCCAAAACTTTCGTTTTACCGGCTTTGAATTTGTCAACATTTTGAGGTGAAGATTTTATTATCTTATCAATAATTTTTTCAAGCACACCGATATCAGAAAGCTGCATCATTCCTTTTTCCTTGATTATACTATCGGGGTCATCTTTAGTTTCCTGCATTATAGGCAAAAGCTGCTTGGCTATCTTGATAGATATTGTGCCTTCATCTATCAGGTTGGATATTTTTGCGAGATATGACGGTTTAATCTCTGAAATGCCTGTCTCACCTACTTTTGTAATGGCAAGCAGCTCTGTAGTAATAATATGCGCCATCTGTGCACTGTTTTTACCATATTTGCAGCACTCTTCATAATAATTAGCCAAATACAACGAACAGGTTAATACATCTGCGTCATATTCTGTTAGTCCATACTGCTTTACAAATCTTTTACATTTTTCAGCCGGAAGCTCCGGCATTGCCTCTTTCATTTCCTTAATCCAAGCATCCGAAATATTTAAAAGCGGCAAATCCGGTTCCGGAAAATAGCGATATTCAAAAGAATCTTCCTTGCTTCGCATAGAATATGTAACCGATTCATGGGTATTAAAAAGTCTCGTCTCCTGAACAATGGGTTCATTATTTACAATCATCTCTTTTTGTCTTTTTATTTCAAACTTCAAAGCTTTTTCAACATGTTTGAACGAGTTAATATTCTTTATCTCAACCTTTTTTCCAAGCTTATCCGAAGATCTATGTTTAAGTGATATGTTTGCATCGCATCTCAAAGATCCTTCTTCCATATTGCCGTCTGATATTCCAAGATATCTAACAAGCTGTCTGATTTTTTTAAGATACTCGGATGCTTCTTCGGGAGTTTTAATATCTGGTTCCGTAACTATCTCAAGAAGCGGAACACCTGCCCTATTCAGATCAACATAGCTATGATTATCCGATCCTGCGCCATGTTTATTTTTGCCTGCATCTTCTTCAAGATGGATTCTGGTAAGATGGACAACATTTCCATTTGAAAGCTCAACCTCTCCTCCTGTAAAAGCGGGATATTCGTATTGACTTATCTGGTATCCTTTAGGAAGATCGGGATAAAAATAGTGCTTTCTGTCGAATCGGGATTGTTTATTAATTTTGCAGCCTACGGCAAGCGCTAATTTAATTCCATATTTAACGGCTTTTTCATTCATTGCAGGAAGCGCTCCAGGCAGTGCAAGACATACCGGGCAAGTGTGCATATTAGGTTCTGCACCATATTTAGTACTGCACGAACAAAACATTTTTGTATTTGTGGAAAGCTCTATATGAGTCTCCAATCCTATTACGGTTTCTAATTCCATTTTAACCTGTCGCCTCCTATCTTCATGGCACAATCATATATTGATTAGTGTCAAATTCATCATCTTTTATACAAACTTTATTTCCTTTAATTTCCAACCTGCCGCTAATTAACAGTTCTACTGCTTTTGGATATATTATATGCTCTTCTTTTAGTATTCTTGCGGCTAATGAATCAGCCGTATCATCTGCTTTCACCGGAACTGCAGCCTGAATAATTATGGGACCTCCGTCTAAGTCGTTTGTTACAAAATGAACGGTGCAGCCAGCTATTTTAACACCTGCATCAATAGCCTGTTTTTGGGCATTAAGTCCTTTAAAAGACGGTAGCAGTGCAGGATGAATGTTTAATATTCTATCTTTATATCTGTCAACAAAACTATTTGAAACTATATGCATGAATCCGGCAAGAATTACATAATCAACACTCTTCTTACTAAGCAGCAAAACTGCATCACTCGCAAACTGTTCTTTGCTCTTATGAACTATTACATCTGTTTCTATTCCAAACCGCTTTGCAATAGACAAACCGGCTGCTGAAAAATTGTCGCTTACAACTATGGCATCGCAATTGATTGTTCCGTTCTTGATATTCTCAAGAATAGCAGACATATTGCTTCCGCGCCCTGAAATAAAAATGGCTATTCTTTTATGCAATTTCCACACCTTCGCCATCTGTTATAAAACCGCACTTAAAACTATTGATTCCTTCGGCATTAACATACTTTATAACATCATCGGCATCCGACTCGCCGGCGATTAAAACCATACCAACACCCATATTCCATGTTGAATAAAGTTCATTGTCATCCATACCGCTTAGTTTGGAAAGCCATGAAAAAATCGCCTGCTTCGGGATATTTGATCTGTTTATAACAGCTTTCCAGCCTTCGAGCACCCTTCCGATATTATCAAAAATTCCTCCGCCTGTTATATGGCAAATTGCATGAATATCAAACTTTAAAATAGTCTGAATCGCCTTTGTATATATGGTTGTAGGCTTCAACAGTTCTTCACCTATAGATGACGAAAAATCCGCCTCATAAAATGACAGATCTATTTTATTGTCCTCAATCAGCTTTCTTATGAGACTGTAGCCGTTGCTATGAACTCCATTTGATTGCAGTCCAATGATAATATCGCCGGACTTTATCTTTTTGCCGTCTATAATTTTGTCTTTTTCCACCCATCCGGTTGCAAATCCTGCAAGATCATACTCATTTTTAGGATAAGAGCCCGGCATTTCAGCGGTCTCTCCTCCTATTAAACTCATTTGAGCTAAACCGCATCCTTTCTTTATTCCTTTGATAATATTCTTAAAAATATCCTCTTTAAGCGTTCCGGATGCAATATAGTCGAGAAAATAAAGAGGTGCTGCGCCCACTGCAACAAGGTCGTTGGCACTCATGGCAACCAGATCAATTCCGACGGTATCATGCTTATCGAGCATAAATGCTATCTTGAGTTTTGTTCCGACTCCATCCGTACAGCTTACAATGCAAGGATTTTTGCCTATATCGCTTAAATCATAAATTGAGGCAAATCCGCCTATTCCGGTTAGCACACGCTTATCTGTCGTTTTCAAATCGTTTTTTAAAAACAGAGTCAGTTTATTTGCAAGTTCGACATTAACACCAGAATTCAAATATTTTGATTGTTTTATCATCTTAATAACACCAATAAATTCCTATAAAGAATCAAAACTATTCCAAGCAGCGGAATTGCTATAATAATGCCCCATATTCCAAATAACCCTCCTGACACAAGTATGGCAATAAGCGTTGTCAACGGGTCAACACGGAGCTGCTTTGAAAATAAGAAAGGGACAAGCATATTGCCGCCTATTAAATGAACGGCAAGATAAAATATCAATACCTCAATCGGAACTCCAACCGAATGATATTGGACATAACTTACAATAACAGCCACTATAATACTCGCAGCTGATCCAATATAAGGAACTATGAAACTGATTCCTGAAAAGATACCTATCAAAAGGGCAAATTTAACGTTCAGAAGATATAATCCTACGGTTATTATGCCACCTATAATTACGACAACTATAAGAAGTCCTTTTAGATACTCCAATATCATGTCGTTTATATCTTGAAAAACCGTATAATATTTTTCACCAAAAATGCGAGTGACAAACTCCTTGAAAGAAGTTTTGTATCTATCTTTGTATAGCATAATTAAAAATACAAAAAACGGAATCAGTATTAAGCTCATTACTTTTTCAACGCCTGTTAAAATTTGCGTGACGGACGATAAAGCTAAACCGCTTGCCCAATCTCTAAATTGAAGCAGCATGCTATCAAGCAGTTCTCTTCCTTGAGGAACGTTACCAAAAAGGTGGGAAAATCTGCTGTATGTAGCGTTAATAAATTTTAAAGCCTCGCTAAAAAGTGAGGGGATTTCATTCTGCACGATTAATACTTGTTGTACTATTGCAGGTATTATCATGATAAATAAAACTACTAAGATACTAAAAAAAATTAGCACAATAACAAATGCTGAAACGATTAACGGAATTTTTCTTCTAACAAGCAGCATAACCGTAGGATATAGCATCTCTTCAAGCATATACGCTATGCCAATAACAAGACTAACTGCCAGTAGTTTTACAAAAAAAAGATATCCTACAGCCCAAAGAAATAGAAAAAACAGTATATACGATATTAGGGTTCTATCATGATTTGCATGGTTAGGCATTAGCCTCTATACCGAATTCTCTTCTGACTCCGCTTGAAGTTTGTCACTCTCTTTTTTTATCTCATCTTTTGTTTCCTCTATAAGAGTGCCCAATTTGTCTTTTTCGCTTTGTACCATTTTTTTACCGTCCTCAATAAGATTGCGGGTATAATCAGCAAGTTTTGATGACAGTTCTTTAATGTTGGCGACAGCTTTATCTCTTGTTTGTATGGCGTTATCCTTCTTTTCCTTAGCATAGTTCTTGATAACTTTTCTTGTTTTAGCACCTTCATCAGGAGCATAAAGCATTGCAACTATAGCACCGGTTAAGCCTCCAATAACAAAAGTAAGCATGCATGTACCAAAATTTTTATCGCTCATTTTTCCTCCTAAATATGTTTTTCGCAACATTAACTGCCGCTTTTGCAATAATATAAATATCGGATGACTTTTTTTCAACGCTATTTTTTAGATTATTTGCAGAATTTCTTATATCGGTTTTAATATTTTCAACGCTTTCTATTAAAGACTTAATTAGACTGTCAATATTGCCTACCGTATTAATAATTTTATCAAAAGAGTTATTAATATTCCGAGCGCTTTCCTTAGCCGAATTAGTTACATCGCTAATGTTTTCCAATATGTCATTTACCGCAACAGGAACTTTTTTCAACTCTTCCACCCATAGTTCGTTTTTCTTTTCTAAAAGATTTTTCTTTTTAGCTCTAATTTTAAATAAAATAAAAAGAACAAAAAAAAGCAGAGCTACAATAACTATCGCCTCTACAGCCGTACTAATTGCAATTATCCACAGCGCAGTGTTGCTTATCATTAGTCCTCCTACAATGCAGCATTAATTATAATGAACTTGCATATTATGTCAAGTGCAATAGAATGCATTTTGTTCCGATATATATAGTATAGACGGGGGATGCGATGATGAATACGCTTGAATTGGATCAATTAGTTAAAAAAATAAGTCAAGAAATTTATAAATATTCAGATAATCATCATAAAAGGCTTACACCTATGATGTATAAAAAGTTATTTATAAAAACAGCGGACGGCAACGGTGTTTCAAAAGATATTTTGAATATGCTTGATGTCAGCATGTTCATCGATAATGAATCAATGAGACTTAGGCTTGAAAAAGAAGAGAATTTATCAAAACTGCATCATGATATTTCTCGGAAAGTTGATACCCTTGTTGAACAAACAGGTCTATATTCAAAAAAAATCAAGAATGCCGACAGCATTGAGGTGATTAAAAATAAAACCTCAGACTATTTATCGCTGCTGAATATATCCAAGCAAGGTCTTTTGAATGATAAAAAATCTTTAGAGCATATATCCGATATGATCTTCAGAGATCCTCTTACAGGTTTATTAAACAGGCGTTTTATGAATATCTTTTTAAAAAAAGAATTTTATAGACAAAAGCGTTATGGTTCGGCATTATCTATCATGATGTTAGATATCGATAAATTTAAAGCTGTAAATGATACATACGGGCATCTCATAGGAGACAAGGTTCTGCGCAGTATATCAAAACTATTGAAAAATTCGATTAGGGAATCGGATATGGCTGTGCGATATGGCGGCGAAGAGATGGTCTTAATATGCCCTTTGACAAATCTCGAAGAAGCGAAAATGCTTGCCGAAAAACTGCGCTATCTGATTTCAAAACTCCGTTTTCAAGTCAAATCGGGAATATTTTCCGTTACCGTGTCGTTTGGTGTTGCGGAATGCAAAAAAGAAGATGACAAAGACGGACTGCCGATGGACACATTATCTAGAATGGATGATGCGTTATACCAATCCAAACATAACGGACGTAATATGGTGACTGCATTATGAGACCGCTGCAGTAAACAAAATTTCTAATATGACAAACACAATAGTCAATCAACTGTTACATATTCTTAATTTGTCTTGAAAAGTTAATAAACTATCTCATAATGCAAAAGAGCGGTGATGTTGTAGAAGTTGTTGCACCTATTTCTAATTTAAAAGAGATCGAACTGATAAATAACCTTGCAGACAGTTTCTATTTTGGCTTAAAAGGGTTTAGTCATTCATCAAAAGGTTATGATATGAAAGCAGAAGATATTAAAAATATGCGGAAACTGACAAAAAAACAGTTGTACTGCGCATTCAACAAAATGCCGTATGCATACGATGAAGATGATTTTTTTAAACAGATTTTGGAAATTGCTGATTTTGTAGATGCCGTTATAATTCAGGATGCAGGCTTAATTGAAGCGGTTAGTAAATATTGCGCCGTTCATCTTTCCGTTGGCAGCTCTGTAATAAATTATGAAGAAGCGAAGTTTTATAAAGATATTGGAGCATCAAGAATCGTTATACCGCCGTCAATTCAGCCTTATGAAATTAAAAAATTGTCATCTGTCATAGATGTCGAAATCTTTGCATCGGGAGCCTTGTGCAAAGCTCTTTTGATGGGACGCTGCTGGTGGGATAGCTACGAAAAAGAGAGCAGTGCAAAACGATCAGGCGTGTGCAGCAAGCCGTGTATAAATGTTACCGGATTATCGGTCATAGAACCTGAGGTTAGTTTCATAGATGATGCAGCTGCCTGCGGTGTAAAAGCGGTAAAAATAACCGGACGCGGGGATATAAAGAGCATAATCAACAGCTGCAAGTTATTAAACGCAGGATATAAATAGATATTAAGTTTTAAGTCAAGAAAAGAGATCGTGTATCCTCTTTCTTTGATATTTAATTAAAAAAGGAGTTAAAACATGGAATTAGCAACCCATATTGCTAAGCTTAAAGAGATTTCCAGCAAAGCGATAAAGAACTTTGATACAATTTACCTCGGTGATCCTACATGCCGAAAACTGCCTAACAACATATCGGAAGGCAATGATTTGGAAGAGGCGGTTGATAAAGTTAAAACTGCCGGCAAAAATTGCTACCTTGCACTTTACTCTGTGCCGAGAAACAAAGATATTGAAGATATCAAAAATATTATTGATAGAGCGGAAAAACTTCCGATTGACGGGTTTGAAATTAACAATATGGGACTTCTGAATTTGATAAAATCAAAAAAGATACATACGGGAGTATTTATCAATCTTTATACAAGCCAGACCGCTAAACTATTTGTTAAAAATAATGTCAGCAGAATTTTGCCAAATCCCGAACTTTCCATTAATGAAATTGATATTATAAAAGAGGTCGCGGATATTACATTTCCAATAAACGGCAACATACCGCTTGGCATATCGGATCGTTGCTTTTTCTTAGACGAGCTCAAATTGGAAGGAAATTGCGAAACTCTCTGTGCTAAGCCCCACTGGTTAAGTCAAGATGACTGGCAATTAGGCGAAATAGGTATGGCTCCTATCTCAGGCAAAGAACTTTGCATGGCTGAATATTTTGTTGATCTAATCAAAAAAGGTTATCAATATTTCTATATCTATAGTTTAAGACGCGATGAATTTTACCTTGAATCCGTTTCATCAATATACAGGGAGCTAAATAGCGGCAAAATCGATCCTGCTTATGCCGTAAAAAAACTTAATGAATTGGCTGAATTCGGACTTTGCAACGGATACTTTTTTGGACAATCAGGCTACAAATATATAACAAAAGATGCTACGAATAAGGAGGCAACATGAACACAAAACTGCTTGCACCGGGCGGCAATCTTAAAATGGCTGAAGGCGTACTTGAACACGGAGCAGATGCCGTTTATGTAGGGGCAAAAGGATGGAGCAGGAGAACTGCAAATTTTGAAATGGATATTGATGAGATAGGAACGCTCGCCTTATATGGAAAAACTCATAATAAAGAGATAAGGGTTGCGTTCAATACGATACCTTCATCATCTGAGATTCCGCTGATGTTAAGAACTATTAAGAAATTAAGTGATTACGGCATTAACGGACTGATCATGACAGATCCCGGAGCGATGAATGCCGTCAGAGAAAAATTTCCTGATATTGCAATTCATGCAAGTGCAGGATGCAACATTATCAACGAGCAAGACATTAAGTTCTACAAACTTGCAGGTGCAACATGCATAGTGGCACCGTGCAACATCGGCATTGAGGAGGTTGAAAAAATTCAAAACGATCTTAAGCTGAAGCTTGAAATCTTTCTGCATTCAAACAACTGCTTCACATATTTGGGAAAATGCGCTATGAGCAGCTATATAAAGCAGGATTGGTACATTGAAGACGAAAAAAATAGATTTTACGGGAGTCCTAACAGAGGCGGCCACTGTAATCGTGTATGTCAGGCTGCATGGGATAATGGCAAAACTGCATCTAAGCTGGAAAATAACGCTTTTCTAATGTTGAATACCATTCCGACTGCTATCAAAGTCGGCGTTAGTTATCTTAAAATTCAAGGAAGGGAATACAGTAATCAGCTTATTTTTGACATGGTCTCATTATACAGAGAGATAATCGACAAATGCAAAAACGGTGAAACAAATTTGTCAGGATATATTTTCAAAATGGCTAAGCTATCAAAAAGACGAGACGCTGAAAGAGACGGGAGAACGGCAGGACTGCTTAAAATTGCTAAGTCCTACGACAGGATACTGGAAATTACAATTTGAAAACTAACATTACATATCTATTATAATACTATGTCTATTAAGATGGAGAAAACATAAATGATGACAGAAACAGAACAGTTTATAGCACTTGCTGATAACGAGAAAGATAACTATTTAAAAGCTCTTTCCGATATAATGAAAAAACATATAAATGAGATAGTTGCACCAACAAGTGAAGATATCGAGAAGGTATTGGTTGATATTGCAGCCAGCTTACCGAATGAGAAAGCTCTACTATCCTCTTGCAAAAAGCCTAACTGGCACTGCAGCAGCTGCCCATTTGGCGTATATCTTCATAAATCGGGAAAGATGGTAAACGGAAGACCGGTATGCCTTGTATGGATAAGTTTCTTTAAGAAAAATTTGCATCTATCCCAAAAGGATATAAAGGTTAATTAGGTAGCCTGCTATTGCCGCAGAAAGAAATATCGCAGAGAGGCGTTTTGATAAAAGAAAAGATGAAAATATGAGAATTGATGAAATTATAGGGGTGATGATAGGAACTACCGAATTTGTACCAAGCTGCCATCCGGTTGCAGCTAATCCAATGATAACTGGAAATACAGACTGAAATACCATTGCTCCCGTTATATTTGTCAAAGCAAGAGTATCTTTCTTTTTTAAAAGCCATCTGACCGAATTGTACTTTTCCGGTAATTCGGTTGCAAAGGGTGATATAATTATTGATATAACAAATAGCGATGCCCCGAAATAAGCCCCTGCCCTGCTAATTTCAATCACAAAGATTTTCCCCGCAGCAATTAAAAACAGCAGCGATATTATAAGTTGAATTACTGCAAGGTTTAATGATTCGCTGCTAAATTTAGAAAAATGAAGTTCCTCCACCTCACCTTGAACGCCCGATTTGTCCTTTATAGTTGCCGCAGCATACAGTATATAAGAAATGATTAAAAATAAGGCGGCTGCCAAATGGGTTAATCTGCTGCTATAAACATAAGACACCAGAAACAACACAAGATAATTCAGTATAAAAACCGATATATCTCTATATATAGGTTTCCGCGGAACTTGAAAATAGAAACTTTCTCTTGTGCCTGAAAATCTCATTACAATAATTACCAATGCCATAAGGAAAGATGTAAGTGTTGAAAGCATAAGCGGGGCACCGAGAATAGCTCCGGTGCCAATAGGAACAGCCGCAGCACCTGAAGAAAATGCTATAATAGGCAGAATGGATTCGGGTAATGCAGTTCCTGTTGCCGCCAGCAGTGATCCTGTCGTTGAACTTGATAAAGAAAAATAATCGCCAATCCATTCAACCGCATTGCTAAAAAATTCGCATGCTGCAACTATTGCAGCAATGCTTATAATAAGCAGTAAAAAAACAATCAAGTTATAATCTTCTTATAAATTGCTCAGCTTTCATCTTATCACAATACCACTTGCATTACAGAATTAAACTTACATTAACCGAAAAATTATATAAAACTGATGTCAATCAAGGCAACGGCAAGATCAAGTTCTATAAGCCTGCAGCTAAAGTTTGTCCGATCTGCTTTATTTGCTTTAGATCGTCTTCTGTAGGGCAAAATTTTATTCTGAACGGATCAAGCGGAGTTTTCATGCCAATACTTTTCATATGAGCATTTACCATCTTCGGCCCTTCGCCGCTCCACCCGTAAGATCCAAAAGCAAAGCCTATTTTTCCTCGTCTTTTAATCGGAGTAGTATGCGACAAAAAATCCCATATCGGTGCAGGCGCATCTCCATTGATAGTAGCAGTACCAATAATTATCGCATCAGCTTCCTCTGCAAGATCTACAATACCGCCAACCTCCATAGGAGATACATTTACTATATCCATCATTGCAACTCTAGCACTTGTTTTTGCTCCAAGGGCAAATGCTTTTGCCAATTTTGCCGTATTGCCATATGCTGAAGCATAGACAATCAATACCAGCTTTTTTTTATTTTGACTGACAGGCTGGCTCCATTCTCGATAATGCTCCATATACGATTTGGCATCTTCTCTCAGTATTGGCCCATGGCTTGGACATATCATGTCAATATCAAGCAAGTCAAGCTTTTTGAGCGCCGAAAGAATATATTCTTTATATGGCCTCATTATCACATTATAATAAAATCGGAACGGTCTTGAAAAATCATTTGTCAAATCATTAAACATACGCTTATCACAGTAATGAGAAGCAAAAATATCACACGAGTAAAGCAGCTTATCCTCAGGCACATATGTGCACATGGTATCAGGCCAATGGAGAAACGGCGTAATAACAAACTGAAGCGTTTTACCGCCAAGATCAATTTTCATGCCATCAGATGCAATTATCGGATTTGCGTCACGATTCAAGATATTTTTCAAAAAACTTTTGCCCGCAGGTGAAACTATGAGCTTAGCATGCGGCAGCTTGTCAAGAAGAAACAGCAAAGCGCCTGTGTGATCAAATTCGTTGTGATTTACAACAACATAATCAATTTCAGCAGGATCTATAAGGCTGCATAAATTTTTCCAGAAAATATCGGTAAACGGTTCTTTAACAGTATCAATGATAGCTGCATGTTTATTTCCTTTTATAAGATACGAGTTGTATGTAGTGCCTGTTTCGGTTCTCATAATAATATCAAATATTCTCAAATTAGGATCAAGTGTCGCAAGCCACCAACTGCTGTCGGTGACTTTAATTGGCTCTACCGCTTCGTTATTCATAATTAACCTTCGTACATTTCCTTAGTTCTCATGTTTTTAAAAAGATCTTTGGCAGCACCGCAATCAGGACATACCCAATCATCAGGCAGATCAACAAATGCCGTGCCCTCCGCAACATCATTATCAGCATCACCAAGTTTTGGATCATACACATAATCACATATAGTACAAATATATTTGTCCATAAAATACCTCCTAACTTTACAAATGTAATCTGCCTCATTAAAATGTCAAGTGCGGTCTATTGATAAACGCTTTCCTGATTTAACTGTTTGCATTCAAACTTTTTCCACTATAATAGTATAGCATGAAAGGAAATGATATAAAACAATACACTGGAGAAAACAGCAAAACTTATATAGCATACAGTGGCAAAGTTTACGATGTCTCCGCAAGCAAGCTCTGGAAAAAAGGCATCCACATGCGGCTTCATAAAGGTGGAAACGATTTAACGGCAAGCTTAGAGGTTGCGCCTCATGGCGATGAGGTTCTCAAAAAATTTGCAGTTGTGGGTAATTTTGAAGAAGAAGAAACGGTCCAAACTACAAAAGAAAGGCTCCGGCTTTTATACAGAATGTTTCATCCGCATCCGGTATTTGTTCATTTTCCCATAGCACTTTTTGTTTTTAGCGCATTTCTTGATATAGTTTGGCTAATCACAGATTCTCATTCATTTGCACTTGCAGCCGGATATTCTTATATTGGCGCAGCTGCAGGAAATATCCCTGCCATATTTGCAGGGCTGTTAAGCTGGTGGGTCAATTATGATTTAGCAAAAACAACTACATTCAAAAGAAAAATTGTTGGCTCATCTCTGCTGTTTATATTCTCCATAACTACTATTTTGTTATATATTTATAACGCACCTATTTATTTAATCAGCATTGCCGTTTGGTTATCTGCCGGTTTAGTAGTTTATACGGCATATCAGGGCGGAAAAATAACCTTTCCTGTATAATGGAGGCAAGATGAAGGATGAAAATAAGAAAAAAGCTCTGATAGAGATGATTGATATTATAACATTGGCTATACCTCGTGAAATTAATGCGAAAACAAGCTATCTTAACGCAGCAAAGAAATCTGTATCGGATGAATCAAGAAATCTTTTTCTGTCTCTATCAAAGCAAGAAGAAGGTCATGAAAAAATGCTGAGAAATATATTGGAGGCTATGAAAGAAGAGCTTGCAGCATTAAACTAAAAACTTGACATTCTAAAAGATATGCTTAGTATTAACGGTTCATGATGAATATAATGCGTTTTTTCGTTCCTTTATTTATGACCTTGTTTGTTGTAATACATATAGGTGTTATAGGATGGGAACTCTCAGGTCGACAGGTAAAGGATGCTGCAAAGACAGCTGTTTTAAGTAAGATTAATGAAATTGAACAGAAAGCGGCGTCTAAAATGGAATATCCGAAAACTACTACCGCTCTTATCAAGCTGCTGGGGGATAGATCCAACTGGTTCAGCTATAGAACCGCACCTTTGATAGAAAAGCTGCCTGCGGATTTTTCTAAGCTTGCGCCTGCTTACAGAAAGAGAGTTTTTATCGCAGCGATACTTCCACTTGCTGTTACAGTTAAGAAACAGTTTGATGCGGAACATAGATATGTTATTGATATAAACAATAAGATTCGTGAGAATCTTCCAATAAAAGCGAGTGATCTTAAAAGACTTGATCTCATGTTCAATCGTTACAACATTAAAGGCGGAAATTTAAAACAACGGTTAAAAAAACTATCTTTGAGAAGCGGAAGTGTCCCAATAAGCCTGCTGCTTGCACAAGCTGCCGTTGAATCAAACTGGGGAGCATCTCGTTTTGCCATATACGGCAACAACCTATTTGGAATTAGAACCTATCATTCCGGTGGCATGAAACCTAAAAACCGTTCCCGCTATGAAAGAAATTTTAAGGTAGTAGCCTACAAAAATCTTGGCAGCTCAATAAAAAGCTATATCATCAATTTTAATACCGGATGGGCATATAAGGGATTGAGAAAAACCAGAGAAGCTCTGTTTCCGAAGGAAAATCCATACAAGATGGCAGATAACCTTCGATTCTATTCCATAAAAAGAGACGGCTACGTAAAAATGATAAAATATGTGATTAGCAAAAATGATCTTGGAAGATTTGATAAAACAGGAAACAATACATAATTTGCAAGCAGTGTATGCAAAAACAGCATTATCTTAAAGTATTGTCATATAAACAATGCTTATTTTCTTTATTTTTACCCTGCTTATTGTTAATATCACTTTTTACCAATATAGCTAATGGAGCTGCGATACTTTTGTATCACAGATTCGGAGAACCCAAGTATCCATCTACAAATACATCCGTTAATACATTCAAAAATCAAATGGCGTATCTAAAAACCAACGAATATAACGTTATAAAACTCTCAAGGTTATGCAGTATGGTGAAATCACACAAATTTATAGCTGCAAACGATGTGGCTATAACAATAGATGACGGCTTTAAGTCAACATTAAAAGCGGTAAAAATTTTGAAAAAGTACCATTTTCCTGCAACTATCTTCCTTTATACGGATGCATATAGCGGATGGCCGGCATTTCTACGCTGGAAAGAGATAAATCAAATCATCAAAGATCCTATGTTTGACATTGGAAATCATACCGCAGCACATAGCCGGTTAGATAGCATGACAAAAGCACAGGTAACCGCTCAAATTGATTCTGCTCAAATAAGCATAAGAGAGCATACCGGAAAATATGCAGCACTTTTTGCATATCCATACGGAGACTATAATAAATCAACGGTAAATATCGCAAAAAAGTTAGGTTTTAACTGCGTTTTCAGCCAAGATGTAGGGGCAGTGGATGGACAAACCAATCCATACCTTATTCCAAGAATCGCCATGACCGGCAAAGATCCTAAATTAAAACGATTTATAAGGAAACTCAACATTCTGCCGCTTCACCTTAAAAGCTTTTCACCGAAAGAAAAAATTTCAGGTGGAGATATCATAAAAGTTATTCTTAAAAATCCTTCTGATTATTCAAATGTTCAAATATATATTTCAGAATACGGATGGATTAAAACCGATTATAACAAGCTTAGCGGGAAAGCTGATGCTATTGCCGCGAAAATTACAAGATATAGACAACGCATTGTTGTTAAGGCTATACAAAAAAGCAACGGAAAATCGGCATACTTTACTTGGATGATACACAAAAAATAGCTTTATAAAGTTCAAGAAAGATGGTGCGACCACTGCATTCTGCAATTGACTTACCTCTATTTCCGAATATCATATCTATTGATTCTAAAGTAGTTAAAGATCATAATCGGTAATAAGAATTCGCATAAGGAACGCCGTTCATTAGTAATCTGTTATTGCGAATTAATAGAAATACCTTAAAGCTTGACGGAGGTGTTTTATGGAAGAAGCAGATATTATAGTAGAAAAAATTTATAAATGGAAACTTATGGAATTTCTAACCGAAAATGATATACCGCACAAATTATGGTTTACCGAAACAGTTACAAGATGCGTTGTTTCTGCCGATCTGAATGACGAAGAACTCACTATGATAGAACGGTTTTTAGATAACATCAGTTGCTCTGCTAGAATTGTGCTGTCTAATTATACGATAAGAATCACTTCATAAGTTTTAAGGAAGACAAAATGGCAATACACAACCTTACATACGAGGATATAATTTTCAAAGTAGATACCAAGTCTTTGAAAGCTGGAAAAAGCAGCGACCTGTGGTTCGGGCAAGAAAGAATAAAAAATGCAGTTTCATTTATCACAAACTCTGACAGCAGAAATTTATATTTATCAGGCAATTTCACGCCTTTTGATCGCAAATATCTGATGCAATCACTAAAAGAACTATCTAAGCCTAACAACATCAGCGATTGGTGCTATATATATAATTTTAAGGAACCAATTAACCCAATTGCCGTTCAATTGTCTTCGGGACAAGCTCCGCTGTTTAAATCTAATATGAAAACGCTTCTTGATAACTTTAAAAGAGAAATACCTGAAGTTCTTGAGAGCAAAGAGTTTTCGCTCCGAATAAGACAGATAACAAATGAAATTGATGACCGCATAGGAAAAAGATTCGAAATGCTTAAAACTATTGCTGCGGGACTTGGCTTCATTATCAAGCCGTCTTCTAAGGGACTTCAGATTAATCCGACAATCAATAAAAAAATTATAACCGAACAAGATTTTCCTATATTAAGCGATGATCAAAAACAACTGATAAATCAGAGCAGACGCAAGTTGGATGATAAAATTGCTGAATATCTTGAAAATATACGGGTACTTGAAAAAGAAAAATGGAAAAAACTTAAGAAAGTGAGAAACGAAGTTATTCTTCTTGCCATAAGTCAATATATTGATGAATTAATAAAACAGTACATCGACTGTGATAAGATAAAAGAATATCTGAAATCTCTTGAAGAATATACCGTCGATCATGCCGAACAATTTTTGCCGGAAAAGCCTCAGCAATTCAAGCTGCAATTTGACGGTAAAACTATGCTTCCGTTTGAAGTGAATGTGCTAATAGATTCATCTAATCAAAAAACGCCTCCGGTCATATATGAAGACAATCCAACATTTTATAATATTTGCGGAAGAGTTGAAAAAAAAGCCATGTTTGGAAACTTAATAACAGATTTTACCATGATTAAAGCAGGTTCTCTTCATAAAGCAAACGACGGATATCTAATCCTTGATGCAGAAAGAGTGTTAAGCAGACCTGGAAGCTGGTGGCTGCTAAAAAATGCCCTACTCTCAAAAGAGATAAAGATTGAGAATATTGAAGATACGCTTGGATATCTATCCATAGCAGGTATAAAGGCTGAACCGATAAAACTAAATACACATGTGATACTTCTCGGTTCACGCTACATCTATTCTCTGCTTAGTGCTTACGATCATGAATTTAAACTTATATTTAATCTCAAAGCGGATTTTGATTATGCTCTTTCACTATCTGCTGAAAACTCAGCTACCATACTATCGGTGATAAAAGAGAAATTCAGCAATGCAGATTTTACTGATAATGCATTGAAGGAGATTATAAAATTTGCATCCCGTTCCGCCGGAAGCAGAAAGAAAATTACGGCAAAAGTTTATGAGCTTGTCACATTATGCAAAGAAGCCGTGTTAATTGCCAAAAATAACAAGTTAAATCAAATAACGGAGACACATATAAAAGATGCTATAAAAAGCGATATATATCGAAAAGAACTCATGAGAGAAAAGATAGTAGAAGCAATCAAAGATAAGCAGATAATGATTGAAACCGAAGGCAAAAAAATAGGACAGGTAAACGGACTGGCTGTTATAAGAGATGGAGATTTTCAATTTGGAATAGCAAATAAGATTTCTGCTTCCTGTTTCATGGGAAAAGCAGGAATTATCAATATTGAACGAGAGTCAGACATGTCAGGTCCAACATTTAACAAAGCTTCTATGATAATTGCCGGCTATCTTGGACAAAAATATGCACAAAAACATCCTTTGTCACTATCTGCATCACTTGCCTTTGAACAGTCTTACGGCTTGATAGAAGGCGACAGCGCATCAGTTGCAGAGCTCATCACGCTTTTGTCTCGATTATCAGATATTCCAATCAGACAGGATATAGCTGTAACAGGTTCTCTTTCTCAAGCAGGCGAAGTTCAACCAATAGGCGGAATTAACGAAAAAATTGAAGGATTTTACAGAATATGCAAAGAAAAAGGTTTAACTGGAAATCAAGGCGTTCTATTTCCTTCTCAAAATAAAGTCAACCTAATATTAAGCGATGAGGTTGAACAGGCGGTTAAAGATGGTAATTTTCATCTGCATACCATGACTATTATAGACGATGCAATAGAACTTTTTGCCGGAATGCCTGCAGGCAAATTGCTTGATTCGGGTTATGAAAAAGACAGCATTCATTATCTAATTGATAAAAAACTCACTAAATATGCAAAATACAGCATGGAGTTCAAAGGTAATGCTTAAAATTATAGATTCGGGTGAAAGCCATGGACCTACTCTTACGGCAATAATTTCAGGATTGCCTTCAGGATTAAAAATTGACATTGAAAAAATAGATGAAGATTTGTCCGAACGACAGAAAGGGCATGGAAGAGGTTTGCGGCAGCTAATAGAGAAAGATAAGGTAATTATTGCATCCGGCGTCAGAGGGGCAGTTACCATAGGATCGCCTGTAACAGTTCAGATACGAAATAAAGATTTCGAAAATTGGAAAGCGGTTATGGATCCCATAGAAGAGGGTATTAATAAAAAACTGCTCGTACCGCGACCAGGACATGCGGATCTGGCAGGAGCAACAAAATTTCATCTTAACGGTTTAAGAAATATTATAGAACGGTCAAGCGCCAGGAAAACAGCAATAAAGGTTGCGGTAGGAAGCCTGTTAAAACAGTTTCTTTCAACTTTTGGAATTGATGTAATAGGATTTCTTGAAACTATGTATAATATCCGAACAAACGGTGAGATTAATTTGTCAACACTCAAAAAAGATATTAGCAGCTCGTCTTTCAGGACACCGTATAAAGAATATGAACGAGCATTCACGGATATAATCAACTCAGCAAAAAAAAACGGCGATACAATAGGAGGGATCATTAGGGTTATTGCAACCGGAGTTGTGCCTGGCATAGGAAGCTTTACGGATGATGACCTGCGTTTAGACAGCAATATTGCAAGTGCCGTAATTTCCATAGGAGCAATCAAAGCCGTTGAAATAGGAAATGCTATTGAAAACAGCCGATATTTCGGAAGCGAGGTACATGATGAGATTTTTCCAGACAACGGATATATTAAAAGAGAGACAAATAGAGCCGGAGGCATAGAAGGCGGAATGAGTAACGGTGAGCCGATAGACATCCGCTGTTTTATGAAACCGATTCCAACGCTAATGAAACCTCTCAATTCAGTTAACCTGAAAACAGGTATGGCAGATAAAGCCATACAGGAGAGATCAGACACAACCGCCGTGAGAGCCGCAAGTATTGTGGCGGAAGCATCCGTAGCAATTGTTTTGACAAAACTATTTTTAGAGAAGTTCGGAGGTGATACTATGGAAGAAATATCAGGCTCTTTCAACAGATATGTGACTTATCTTAAAAGCTCCGGAAGGTATGTAAAAAAGAGTTATTAATTTCCCGACTTAGCCCACTTATTTGCAAAAACCCTTATTCTATAAGGCTTCTTTTTTTAAGTTGGGCACTACAAATCTTATATACAGATCTGCGAAGAGGAACATTCATTAATCTGTAGATCTTTCTAATATCAAGAGGCGGAGCAGCTGAAGGCAGAACAAATCTGTTTTTGGTTTTTCTGTCAAGCAGTATTGTAGCCTGAACAC
>VAPE01008874.1_pt1 | contig 35680 bp, 27 predicted proteins | sample 3393911 | NCBI WGS metagenome assembly VAPE01 (sample SAMN08290436, study PRJNA428436) | hydrothermal vent metagenome | isolation source: Deep-sea hydrothermal vent chimney | place: Atlantic Ocean: South-mid Altantic Ridge
CGAGCGCGCCCGGATAGCGGGCCTCGACCTGTTCGTAGATCTGGGCGAGGGTCAGGGAACCGGTGCCCAGTTCGAAGAGGTTGTCGTCGCGACCGATGGTCGTCTCCGGAATACAGGCCGTGCAGATCTCCAGCAACCGGCGCTCGATGTCGGTGATCCCGGCGTCGGTCCCGGTCGCCGGGAGTTTCTCGATCCGCTCGATGAGTTGCGCGAATTCCCCCGTCCGGTAGCGTTCGGCGAGTCGGTAGCGCCGGATCTTCCCGCTGGTGGTCTTGGGGATGCGTGCGATGGGGATGGCCTGCGCCGCGGCGAGTCCGAGCTGCTCGGAAAGCGTCCGGCGCACGCGCCGGGCGAGCGGCGCGAAGTCCTCGACCGCGCCGCGGAACACCACGAACACCAGCAACCGCCCGCCTTGCGCATCGTCGTCCGGCGCACCGCAGGCGGCGACGCGCCCCGGTTCCAGTCCGGCGTGTTCGTGCAGGAGCGCTTCGATGTCATGCGGGAAGAGGTTCCGGCCGTTGACGAAGATGATTTCCTTGGCGCGTCCGGCCACGAACAATTCCCCGTCGGACAGGAACCCCAGGTCGCCGGTGTCGAGCCAGCCATCGGCGCTGAATGCGGAGCGGTCGCGGCCGCCGCCCGCGACGTGGTAGCCCGCGGTGACGTTGTCGCCGCGGATCAGGATGCGCCCGGTCACGCCCTCCGGCAACGCGGCCTCGTCGTGGTCGCGGATCGCGACCTCGCAGTCGCGGTTCGGGCTTCCCACCCCCACCAGCGAGAGCGCCGCCGGATCGGATTCCCCGCACATCCGCACAGGCATCCCCACCCCCAGCGAATGCCGGTCGACATGGTGTACGCGCAGGGGGGCGCCCGGTTCGGGAGAGGTCACCCCGAGACTCGCCTCGGCCAGGCCGTAGACCGGGAACATGGTCTCCGGACGCAGGCCGCACGGTGCCATGCGCTCCAGGAATTCGCGGCACAACGCGGCCGAGATCGGCTCGGCGCCGTTGACGATCAGGCGCACGGCCGACAGGTCGACGTCCGGTGAGTCGCTCCCGAGGGCCTTGAGCAGGTGCCGGTAGCCGAAGTTGGGCGAGGACAGGACCGTGGCGCGGTGCGCGGCGGCCTGTCGGAGCCAGAGCAGGGGATGTCGCACGAACGATTCGGTCGCCATCAGGCAATGGTCGATGGCGCACGCGAGCGGTGTCAGGTGAAAGCCGATGAGGCCCATGTCGTGGGTCATCGGCATCCAACTGAAGGTCACGTCGGACTTGCCGAGCCGGATGCACGCCGCGATCGCCGCGACGTTGGTCAGCAGGTTACGGTGCGTGAGCACCACGCCCTTGGGTGTGCGCGTTGATCCGGAGGAGAACTGGATCAGGGCGACGTCTCCGGGTGCCCGCGGCTGTACCTGTCCGGTGCGATGCGCATCGGTGATCCGGTCCAGGCGCACGGCGGCGTGGTCCATCGTGTCGAATCGCTCTTCCTCGCCCGCGGCGCGGGCGAAGCTCGCGTAGCGATCCAGCACCGGTTGTACCGTGCACAGCAGCGGTCGGTCCAGGGTCTCCCAGATCCGGAACAGCTTGAGGCGGTTGCCCGGGGTGTTGGCGACCGCGACCGGAACGGGGATGAGTCCGCCGAGCTGGCAGGCCCAGAAGGCGTCCACGAACGCTTCGTTCGAGGCCAACAGGAGGACTACCGGACGGTTCGGCTCGGCGCCGGCCGCTTGCAGGTGGTGCAGCAGGTTCAGGGCGCGGCGTTCGAGGTCCCGGTACGCGACGCGCCGTTCGGCGTGCGCGCCGTCGAGGTAGGTCACGCCGCATGCACCGCGTGCGGCGCGACGAAGGAGATCGGGTAAGGTTTCGGCACCACTCATCGGGGTTCGGGTACCGGGCCGGGCACGGGCGTCCATTATCCCCGAATCGCGCCCACGAACAAAGGGCCGCCCCTGTGCCGCATGCGGCCCGCGGTGTATCCTGCCCCGGTGCCGCGGGACCGTCGCGGCGAGGGGATGCGATCGGTGAAGGTGCGGCGGAATGGGTCGGCCCTGCTGGTGGTCACGGGCTTGGTGGTCCTGTCCTGCCGGTACGTGGATATCCCCGTCGCGTTGTTCTTCGATGGGCTGCTCCGATGGAGTGGGCGCTGGCGCCACTATACGGCGCATATCCCGGATGCGCTCACCGGGGTCGTGTTCATCGGGACCGTTTTGAGTTGGTTGGGATACTACGTCATGCGGCGTTACGGCCGGTCGCACGCCGCCGGGTTTCTGCAACTCGTCGGCACCTGCCTGCCGGCGAGTCTCCTCGTCAAGGAGGGGCTCAAGTTCGTATTCTCGCGCACCAACACGCGTGCGTGGCTTGCGCATCGCGCCCCGTACGGCTTTCACTGGTTCCAGGGCGGCGGACTCTACGGCGCCTTTCCGTCCGGGCACATGGTCGTATTCTCCGCGGTGGGGACCGCTCTCTGGATGTATTACGGGCGTTTCCGGCCACTCTATCTCGGCGCGCTCGGCGCGCTCGCACTCGCCCTGGTGGCGACCGATTATCACTTCGTGAGCGATGTCCTGGCCGGCGGCTACGTGGGCGTGATGGTGGCCCTCGTCAGCCGGCGGTTCCTCGCGCAACCGGGTCGGGATCGGCACTGACCGCGCTCGGGCGCCGGTCCTTGACGGTCTTTCGGATCGATGGCACGGTGTTGCCGGCCGGGCCGGACGATGCGGTTCACGGGCGAGGGGCCGGCGGTTGGGGGGCGTTCGTATTCATTCGCCGTCGGGAGGTCCCGGCGAAAGGGCTGGCATGCGCGCCGTTGTGTTGGGGCTCGGTCTGCTCCTGCCCGCCTGGGCGGGGGCCGCGGGGGGCGGCGCGGCGGCGCCGGGGACCTGGCAGGTGGGCATGGCGTTCTCCGTCACGCAGTTTCACTACGAAGAGTCCGTCAACGGCGACGTCCTGGATCGCGAGAACGGCCTGCTGCCGGGCCTCGATGCCGGACTGGGCTATGCCCGCGGCGCGTGGTTCGCGCACGGCGCGCTGCGCTACCACGACAACACCGCCGACTATGACGGCCGGACTCAGGATGGGATCCTGGTGGCGAGCCGTACCGATGAGGGGGTCCTCGACGTCTCGCTCCTGGGCGGCTACCGCTGGCGACACTTGGGGCATTGGCGGGTGTCGGCCTACGGCGGGCTCGGTTACCGGCGCTGGCAGCGCGACATCCGTTCCACGCCGATCGCGTCCGGGGTGTTCGAGATGTACCGCTGGGGCTACGGTTTTCTGGGCGCGACGATCGGTCGGCGGCTCGCCGCACGCATCCGGTGGTCTCTCGACGGGCGCGTGTCGCGCACCATGGGGGCGCGTGTCGCAGTGGATTTCAGGGGTGCCTTCGATCCCGTGAGCCTGGGGCCGGCCGACCGCTTTGCCGGGCGTCTCGCGTTGCGGTTCGCCTATCGGCTCGCGCGCGCCTGGTCCGTGCAGGCGGTGCCGTACGTGGAGTGGTGGAATCTCGGACAGAGTCCGGCACGCCCCCTCACCCGGGGGGGCGCTTCATTCGGCTCGGTGTTCGAGCCGCGCAGCGGGACGCGCGTGATCGGATTCGAACTGGGCGTGTTGCGCCGCTTCTGAGCTACGGGCACCGAGAATATCCGTAGGGCGAGCCTCGGCCCGCCGGCGGCGCCGGATGATCCGATGCCGCGGGTGCGCGGTTCCCCTCGGCTCAGGTCTCGCCGCGCGCCGAGACCAGCTCGTCGACGACCGCCGGGTCGGCGAGCGTCGAGATGTCGCCGAGATCCTCCACCTCGCCGGCGGCGATCTTGCGCAGGATCCGGCGCATGATCTTGCCGGAGCGGGTCTTGGGTAGTCCCGGGGCCCACTGGATCACGTCGGGGGTGGCGATCGGGCCGATCTCCTTGCGCACCAGTTCGATCAGTTCGTGGCGCAGGGCTTCACTCGGTTCCGCCCCCTTGACCAGGGTGACGTAGGCGTAGATCCCCTGGCCCTTGATCTCGTGCGGGAAGCCCACGACGGCCGCCTCGGCGACCTGCTCGTGCAGCACGAGCGCGCTTTCGACCTCCGCGGTGCCGAGGCGGTGGCCCGAGACGTTGATCACGTCGTCCACGCGGCCGGTGATCCAGTAGTAGCCGTCGGCGTCACGGCGCGCGCCGTCGCCGCTGAAGTAGCGCCCCGGGTACTGCCGGAAATAGGTATCGAGGAAGCGCTGATGGTCGCCGTAGATGGTGCGCATCTGGCCCGGCCACGGGAAGGTGATCACGAGGTTGCCGGCGGCGGGCCCCTCGAGTTCGTTGCCGGCGGCGTCCATGAGCGCGGGACGGATGCCGAAGAACGGGCGGGTCGCGGAGCCGGGTTTGAGCGGGGTGCAGCCGGGCAGCGGCGTGATGAGGATGCCCCCGGTCTCGGTCTGCCACCAGGTGTCGACGATCGGACAGCGCGCCTCGCCCACCACGTGGTAGTACCACTCCCACGCCTCCGGATTGATCGGCTCGCCGACCGAACCGAGCAGCCGCAGGCTCGCGCGCGAGGTCGTCTTGACCGGCGCGTCGCCCTCGCGCATCAGGGCGCGGATCGCGGTCGGGGCGGTGTAGAAGGTGTTCACGCGGTGTTTGTCCACCACCTCCCAGAATCGCGCCGGCGTCGGATAGGTGGGTACGCCCTCGAACATCAGCGTGGTGGCGCCGTTGGCGAGCGGGCCGTACACGATGTAGGTATGCCCGGTCACCCAGCCCACGTCGGCGGTGCACCAGTAGATGTCGCCGTCGTGATAGTCGAAGATGTAGTAGTGGGTGATGGCCGCGTAGAGCAGGTAGCCGCCGGTGGTGTGCAGTGCGCCCTTGGGCTTGCCGGTGGAGCCGGAGGTGTAGAGGATGAACAGCGGGTCTTCGGCGTCCATCTCCTCCGGGGCGCACTCGGATGAGACACCGGCCGCGGCTTCGTGGTACCAGACGTCGCGCCCTTCGTGCCAGGCGATCTTCCCGCCGGTGTGGCGTACGACCACGACGCTGCGTACTTGCGGGCAGGACTCGAGTGCCTCGTCGGCGTGGGCCTTGAGCGCCACCGTGTGCCCGCCGCGCAGGCCCTCGTCGGCGGTGATCAGCACCCGGCAGTCGGAGTCGAGAATGCGCTCCTTGAGCGACTCCGGCGAGAAGCCGCCGAACACCACCGAATGGACGGCGCCGATGCGCGCGCAGGCGAGCATCGCCACCGCGGCTTCGGGGATCATCGGCAGGTAGATACACACCCGGTCGCCCTTGGCCACGCCGTGCGCCTTGAGCACGTTGGCGAAGCGGCATACCCGCTCGTGCAGTTCCCGATAGGTGATGGCCTCCTGGCGTGCCGGGTCGTCGCCTTCCCACAGGATGGCCACCTGGTCGCCGCGCCGCTCGAGGTGGCGGTCCACGCAGTTGTAGCAGGCGTTGAGGCGCCCGCCCTCGAACCAGCGGGTGCGCGCCTTGTGGTAGTCCCCGTCGAGGACCCGGTCCCAGGGCCGGGTCCAGTCGAGGAAGACCCGGGCCTGTTCGGCCCAGAATCCCTCGGGGTCGGCGATCGATCGCTCGTAGAGTTCCCGGTAGCGGGCCTCGTTGCCGATATGGGCGCGGGCCGCGAACTGCGGCGGTACGGGGTACACTTTTTCTTCGGACATCCCGGTTTCCCCTTGTTGGTCGTCCCGGCGCGGCCGCACGCGCGGCATCAGGGGCGATCTTAGCGGAGCCGGTGCGCGAGGTCACCCCGCCCCGGCGGGCCGGGTCCGCCGGGGCGGGATCTCCTCGATGCGCCAATGCGCAAGTGCCCACTGCCACAACTCCGCCGGCGGTGCCGCGTACAGCTCCGATGCCGGGCGTTGGCCGAGAAAGGACAGGGCCCGCCACAGCGTCGCTCCCGGCCGGCGCCGGTCGAGTGCCGCGGCGCCGGCACTCTTGCTCAGTTTGCACCCGGCGGCGTCGATGGCTACCGGGATGTGTCGATAGGTGGGCGTAGGCAGGTCGAGCAGGTGCTGAAGGTGGATCTGGCGCGGCGTCGAGAGCAGCAGGTCGGCGCCGCGCACGACCTCCGTGACGCCGTCCGCGGCGTCGTCCACGACCACTGCGAGCTGATAGGCGTACAAACCGTCGGCGCGATACACGACGAAATCGCCCACCGCCCGCTCGAGGTCGAGGCTCATCGCCCCCTGGATCCCGTCGCTGAACGAGACGACCGCGGCGTCGGTGCGCACGCGCAACGCGCGTGCACTCCGTCCGGGCGGGAACCCGTTGCGGCAAGTGCCGGGATAGACGGGACCGTCGACGCCGCCGATGCCGCGATCGGCGATCTCCCGCCGGCTGCAGGCACATGGGAAAAGCCGTCCGGCGTCGGCGAGTTTTTCCACCGCCGCTGCGTAGGCCGGGCCCCGCCGGCCCTGGTAGCGCACCTCGCCGTCCCAGTGCAGGCCGAACGCATCCAGGGTGCGCAGGATGTCGGCGCCGGCGCCGGCCGCCTCGCGCGGCGGATCGAGATCCTCGATCCGCACCCGCCAGACCCCGTTCCGGACCCGCGCTTGCAGGAAGCTCGCCACGGCGGCGAGCAGGGAGCCGAAGTGCAAGGGCCCGGTGGGAGAGGGGGCGAAACGACCGCAGTACCGAGCGCTGGGCACGGGGTCGGGCGGCCCGGTGCGATCAGACCCCGCTCATCTGCTTCTCGCGGATCTCATCGAGGGTCTTGCAGTCGATGCACAGCGTGGCCGTCGGGCGCGCCTCCAGCCGGCGGATGCCGATCTCGACGCCGCAGGCCTCGCAGTAGCCATATTCGCCGATGTCGATCCGCGCCAGGGCTTCGTTGATCTTCTTCACCAGCTTGCGTTCCCGATCGCGTGTGCGCAGCTCCAGGCTGAACTCCTCCTCCTGTGTGGCGCGGTCGTTCGGGTCCGGGAAGTTGGCGGCCTCGTCCTGCATGTGGTGCACGGTGCGCTCGGTCTCCTCCATGAGCTGGCGTTTCCACCCGAGCAGGACCTTGCGGAAGTGCTCGATCTGCGCGTCGCTCATGTAGGGCTCACCCTTCTTGGGTTGATAGGGGGCGAACCCCATGACCGACAACAGCCCCCCGGCCTCCGCCCCGGATCCGGATTGCGCGCGCCGGGTGGTGGTCCGTTTCGCCGCCGCGGGCCGCGGCGCCTTCTTGGTCGCCGCGCGCGGGGGCTTCGCCGGGGCGTTCCCGGCCGCGGCGGCCTTGGGCATACCCTTCTTCGCGACGCGTTTGGCCGTGGACGGTCCCGCCGCCTTTTCGACGGCGGCCTTTCGCGCGGGGGCAGCGGTCTTTTTGCGCGTCTCCGCGCTGTCTTTGGCGGCCTTCTTGCTGGGTGACATCCGTTGCTCCTAAGAGGTCCCGTGGATAAAGCGGGAAATCTATACCAGAAAGGCCTTGAAGGCGCAACTGAATGCCACGCCGGGCACCCCGGCGGGGACCCGTGCTCGTCCTTGGAGCCGCTTGCGCACCGTGGTATCGTAGACGCCGCTCACTGGGACCGTTTCTTCATTTCCGTCAGATGGTTGCATCACAACATCCGAGCCCGACGGGCACGGACGGCGGCGCGCGGCGGCCGGCCGCGCTGCTCTTCGATGTCGATGGAACGCTCGCCGAGACCGAGCGGGACGGGCATCGCGTCGCCTTCAACCGCGCGTTCCGCGCGGCCGGCCTGGACTGGGAATGGTCGGAGTCGCTGTACGGTGAGTTGCTCCGGGTCACCGGCGGCAAGGAACGGATCTGGTACTATATGCAGCGCTATCGGCCGGATTTCGCACTTCCAGGGGATCCGGACGCGTTCATCGCCGCGTTGCACGAGTCCAAGAACCGCTACTTCGCCGAACTGCTCGCCGGCGGGGGGGTCGGCCTGCGACCGGGTGTACGGCGCCTGCTCGGCGAGGCGCGCGCGGCCGGTATCCCGCTGCTGATCGTCACCACGACTTCGCCGGAGAACGTGGCGGCGCTGCTGGAGCACTGCCTGGATCCGGGCGCGCGCGGCTGGTTCGACCTGATCGCCGCGGGTGACGTGGTCCCGGCCAAAAAGCCGGCCCCCGATATCTATCACTATGCACTCGCGCACTGCGGTCTGCCGGCGAACGAGTGCATCGCCTTCGAGGACTCGGCGAACGGTCTGCGCGCGGCGCGTGCCGCGGGCGTGCCCACGGTGGTGACCGTCAGCCACTACAGCCGCGGCGAGGACTTCAGCGGCGCGTGCCTGGTGGTCGATCACCTGGGCGAGCCCGGACAACCGTTCACCGTGCTCGCCGGTGACGCGGGCGGCGCGTGTTGCGTGGACCTCGACCTGTTGGGGCGCCTGCTCGCACGCATTTGACGCGCGCTCCTTGACAGGGCGAGCGCCGACATAGAGGGCCATGGGACGCTCGCGCCGCCGCGCCCGGGCCGCGCGATCCCGGCACGGAGTCCGTACGCATGCCAAGCCTCCCGGTTGCCCGTCGCATGGCGGGGATCGAGCCGTTCCAGGTAATGAACCTGCTTGCGCGCGCCCGCTCGCTCGAGGCGCAGGGTCGTTCGATCGTCCACATGGAAATCGGCGAGCCGGATTTCCCGACCGCCGGGCCGATCGTCGAGGCGGGCTGTCGCGCCTTGCGTGCGGGTCACACGCATTACACGCCGGCCGCCGGGCTTCCCGCGTTGCGCGAGGCGATCGCGGCCGACTATGCGCGGCGCCACGGGGTCGCGATCGACGCGCGGCGGATCCTGGTGACGCCCGGCGCCTCCGGCGCGTTGCAGCTCATCCTCGCCGCGCTGGTCGATCCGGGACGGTGCGTGCTCATGGCCGATCCCGGCTACCCATGCAACCGCCACTTCGTGCGCCTGTTCGACGGGGTCGCGGTGCCGGTTCCGGTCGATGCCTCCACCGGCTATCAGCTCACGCCGGAACGGGTGGAGCGGCACTGGACGCCGGAGACGGTCGCCGTGCTGCTCGCCTCGCCCGCCAATCCCACCGGCACCGTGATCGGGCGCGCGCAACTCGAAGGTATCCGCGCGCTCGCCGAGCGCCGCGGCGGGGCGCTCATCGCCGACGAGATCTACCACGGACTGGTGTACGGGGGGCCGGCGTCGAGCGCGGTCGGCGCGGCCGAGGATGCGGACGTATTCATCGTCAACAGCTTCTCCAAGTATTTCGGCATGACCGGCTGGCGCGTCGGCTGGCTGGTGAGTCCGCCGCGCTGGGTCCGTGAGCTGGACAAGCTCGCGCAGAACCTCTTCCTCGCGGCCTCCACGCCGGCCCAGTATGCCGCGCTGACCGCGTTGGAACCTGCCACCGCGGCGATCCTCGATGCGCGTCGCGACGAGTTTCGCGAGCGGCGCGACTATCTGCTGCCGGCGTTGCGCGAGATCGGCTTCCGCATCCCGGTGGTCCCGCAGGGGGCCTTCTATCTCTATGCCGACTGCGCCGCGTTCACCACGGACAGCGATGCCTTCGCGCGCACCCTGCTGGAGGAGGCGGGCGTGGCCGTCACGCCGGGCCGCGATTTCGGCACCAATGCGCCCGAGCGCCACCTGCGCTTCGCCTACACGACCGCGCTCGATCGCCTCGAAGAGGGCGTGGAACGCATCCGTGCATTCGTCACCCGCCGGGACCGCCCCCCACGGGCGCCCTGATCGTCGTGCCCCGCCGTGCCCCGCCCCCCGGGATCCGTGGCCGTACGATGTAGCCTGGATGGAGCGCAGCGGAATCCGGGGACCGGTCCTCGTCACGGCGCAATTCCCGGATTTCGGTCTTCGGCCTGCATCCGGGCTACCCGGGTTCCGGGTGGTGAGGTCTGCTTCGAGCCGGGTTGAGTTTAGCTGTGGAACCTACTGGAAAAGCTGTGTTTTCGTCTGTAGGCTTCATGGTCATTCTTGATTGATGGGGGCCCTGCGCGAGCGTCGTTCGGGTCGAAGTCCCCTGACCGCCTACGTCGGGGGCACCGGTGCGAGGGCCTCGACCCACATTACGGCGGCGCCGGCCACCGCCGCGGGCATGGCGATGAAGTTCAGGCCCGGCACCAGGGTTGCACCCAGCGTCGCGCCGCCGAATCCGAAGGCGAGTCCCGGGTGCGCGCGCAGGCGTCGGCGCTGCTCGCGAAAACCGATGCCGTGGTTGCCCATCGGATAGTCCAGGTATTCGAGTGCCAGCATCCAGGCACTGAAGGTGAACCACAGGAACGGCGCCGCGGCGTTGACTCCGGGGATCAGGAACAGCACCAGCAGCGGCGCGGCGCGCACCGCGAAGTAGCCGAGTTTGCGCAGTTCCGAGCCGAGCCCGTGCAGTGCCTCGCGCAGCGCTGCGCCCGATCCCGCCGCGGCGGGCTGCGCGGAGTCGCCGCGCAGCAGCGCCTCGACGCGCGCCGCGAGTACCGCATTGAACGGTGCGCCGACCACATTCGCGACCAGGGTGAAGCCGTAGAACAGGGCGAGCAGGACGGCGATGGCGAACAGCGGCCAGAGCAGCCAGCGCAGCCACCCGAGCCAGGCGGGGACCAAGCGGTCGACCCAGACATGGAAGTCGGAGGCGACGTAGGCGATCGCGACCGCGAACAGCAATGCGTTGATCGCCAGCGGCAGGGCCACCACGCCGCGCAGGCGGGGATGGCCCAGCAGCCGCAGGCCGCGCACGAAGTACTGCGCGCCCGCGAGCGGGCCGCGGGGGGGCTGTGCGCTCACGAGCGAGCGCCCGCGCCGCGCCGGGCGAGCAGCGCCGCGCCGTAGGCCGCATCTTCGTGTTCGGGGGCGAGCACCGGCACGCTCAGCAGCCGTTCGCGGATTCGCCGCCACGGTGTGTTGCGCGCCCCGCCCCCGACCGTGCGCACCGATACCGGATACGGTGCGCCGAGTTCGGCCAGCAGGCGGTAGCCGCGCGCCTCGATGCGCGCGATGCCCTCCAGGAGACCCTGGAAGAAACGCGCGTCGTCGGCCGGGCGCGGTGCGAGGCGCGGCGCGAGGTCCGGGTCGGCGATGGGGAAGCGCTCGCCCGGGGCGGGGAGGGGATAGTAGTCGAGACCGGTCTCGTGTTCGGGGTCCAGGCGCGCGCTCAGGGCGTCGAGTTCGTCCCGGCGGAAGAACCGGCGTAGTACCGCGCCGCCGCTGTTCGAGGCGCCGCCGGCCAGCCAGAGGCCGCCGAGTGGCTGGCTGTAGACACCGAAGCGCGCCGCGGCCACCGGTGCCGGGGCGATCACCTTCAGGACCAGCGTGGAGCCGAGGGAGGTCACCGCTTCGCCGGGGTGGCGGGCGCCGGTGGCGAGGAAGGCGGCGGTGCTGTCGGTGGTGCCGGTGACCACCCGGGTGTCCGGCGCCAGGCCGAAGGCGGCGGCGATCGCTCCGGTCACCGGGCCCTGGGTCGTGCCCGGCGTGAATACCCGCGGCAGCCAGTCGCGGCGTACGTCCAGCGCATCGAGCCACGCGGGCCAGCACCCGGTTTCCAGGTCGTAGCCCATCTTCAGGCAGTGGTTCACGTCGCTCACGCCGAAACGGCCCAGGAGTCGCCCGGTGACCCAGTCGGCCACGTGCAGTGCATGACGGGCACGGTCCGCGCCCGGGCGCCGGGCGAGCCACAGGAGTTTCGCCAGGCCCGAGCCGGGCTGGACGGCCGGGCTCTCGGGCGGGGCCACGGCGGCGATGCGGCGCGCCTCGGCGCGCGCACGGGTGTCGTCGTAGAGCAGCGCCGGCGTGAGCGCCGTGCCGGTCGCATCGGTGAGCAGCACGGTGGCGGCGGTTCCGTCCACCGCGACGGCGCGCACGCTCGCGGCGGGGACCTCCGCGAGCAGTGCGCGCAGGGTCTCCTCGAGCGCCGTCCACCAATGTTCCGGGAGCTGCTCGCTACGCTCGCCGTTGCGTATCGGTGCAGGCATGGGAACCGACGCGACGCCGTGCACCGTGCCGGCGGCATCGATGGCCAGCGCGCGGCAGCCGGAGGTGCCGAGGTCGATACCGAGATAGACGTCGGTCATGCCGCCCCGGGGGATCGCCGTCCGCCCGCGCGGCGCGCGGGCTCCGTCGGACTTGGAAGGTTCTACTGTAGCGGCGGGAGATCGGTCCATTTTTCCGATCATTTTGTTAAACAATGTACGCTATCTATCTGAAACTATTGAAAAACTGCTCTTAATATCCCGCTCGCCCCGCTACGAACCCCCTTAGTCGGCGTCCGCAGCGGACGGGCCGCCCGGTACGGGCACCGGCGCGGGCGCCTTCCAGCCGGGGCGGCGGTGCTCGACCGCCACGGTGGTGTAGATCCCGCCGCGCACGTTGAACTTGGCGCGCAGGCGCAGGTAACGCGGCGCGCAGGCCGCCACCAAGTCGTCGAGGATGTGGTTGGTCACCGCCTCGTGGAAGGCTCCCTCGTCGCGGTAGGACCACACGTAGAGCTTGAGGGACTTCAGTTCGATGCAGTGCCGGTCGGGTACGTAGTCGATGTAGAGGACGGCGAAGTCGGGCTGGCCGGTCTTGGGGCACAGACAGGTGAACTCCGGGATCCGGATGTGGATGAAGTAGTCCCGCTCCGGATGCGGATTGTCGAAGGTCTCCAGGTTCTTGCTGGGGCGGCTCGGCATGGGATCGGGCAGCGGTGCGCTTTCTCGCGGATCTCGTGCATAATGTACGCGGCCACTCTACACCAAACTCCCGGGCCCGAGAAACCGACCCTCCATGCGCCTGCTCAAAATCAAGCTCGCGGGATTCAAGTCGTTCGTCGATCCCACCACCATCGCCATTCCCAGCAGCCTGGTCGGCATCGTCGGCCCCAACGGCTGCGGCAAGTCCAATGTCATCGACGCGGTGCGCTGGGTGATGGGCGAGAATTCCGCGAAGTTCCTGCGCGGGGAGTCCATGGCGGACGTGATCTTCACCGGTTCCAACGCCCGCAAACCGGTCGGGCAGGCCTCCGTGGAGCTGGTCTTCGACAACAGCGATGGCGGCCTGGGCGGGCAGTACGCGGGCTATTCGGAGATTTCGATTCGCCGCCAAGTGACGCGCGACGGGCAGTCGGTGTACTTCCTCAACGGCACGCGCTGCCGGCGCCGTGACATCACCGACATTTTCCTGGGGACGGGGCTCGGCCCACGTTCCTACGCCATCATCGAGCAGGGCATGATCACCCGGCTGATCGATGCCAAGCCCGAGGAGTTGCGGGTCTTTCTCGAGGAGGCGGCCGGCATCTCCAAGTACAAGGAGCGTCGCCGGGAGGCCGAGACCCGGCTGCGGAATACGAGGGATAATCTTTCAAGATTGAATGACTTGAGAGATGAAATTGCCAAACAACTTGATCGTCTGCAGCGCCAGGCGCGGACCGCTGAACGCTACAAGAAACTGAAGGCCGAGGTGCGGGGCCTGCATGCCGAGCACTTGGTGCTGCGGTTGCGCGCGCTGGACCGGGAGGCGCAGACCGTGAGCGGGCGGCTGCGCGAGCGCGAGACCGCCCTGGAGGCGGCCACCGCGGAGCTGCGTGCCCTGGAGGCGGAGATGGAGCAGGGCCGCGAGCGCCAAGTGGAGGCCAACGAGGCCTTCAACGAGGTGCAGGGGCGCTACTACCGGCTGGGCGCCGATCTCTCGCGCGCCGAGCAATCGATCCAGTACGCCCGGGAACAGCGCCGGCACCAGGAGCACGAATTGCTCGAGGGGCAAGCGGCGGTGGCCGAGGTGGAGACGCACATTACTCGCGATCGGGGGCAGCTTGCCGAACTCGGCGCCTCGCTCGCGGACCTGGAACCGGAGTTGGTCCGGCTGCAGGCGGCGGCGGAGGCCTCGGCGGCGCATCTGGTGCGGGTCGAGCAGTCCATGCAGGAATGGCAGGGGCGCTGGGAGGCGTTCAACCGGCGTGCCGTGGAGCCGCCGCAGGCGGCGCAGGTGGAGCGCACCCGAATCGATCACCTGGATCGCCAGTTGTTGCAGCTCCGGGAGCGGACCGAGCGCATCGGTCGGGAACGCGCCGCGCTCGGGGCGGTAGCCCCCGAGGAGGCGGAGATCGGCACCCTGACCCACGCCGGCGAAGCGCTCACCGCCGAGGTCGGGCAGCGTCAGGCGGAACTCGACGCGGCCCTCCAGACGATCAGCGGCCTGCGCGAGCAGATCCGCGAACGCACCGGCGTCCTGGACGAGGCGCGCGCGGCCCTGCAGGGACGGCGCGGCCGGCTGGCCTCGCTCGAAGCCCTGCAGCAGGATGCCCTGGGAGGCCAGGAAGGGGTGGTCGCGGCTTGGCTGGAGGCTCAGGGGTTGGCCGATGCCCCGCGGCTCGCCCAGCAGTTGGACGTCGAGCCGGGTTGGGAACGGGCCGTGGAGACGGTGCTCGGCCGCTACCTGGAAGCGGTGTGCCGGTCCGGGGTCGATGGTGTGTTCACCGCCCTGGATGAGCTGAGTACGGGCACCGTGACCCTGATCGACCCCGAACGGTTGAGAGGCGACGATCCGCGAACCGATCGGGAGACCGGGGGACGGGTCGCGCTGAGCGACAAGGTTCGGGCCCCGTGGCCGGTCGGCGCCCTGCTCGCCGGCGTTCATACCGCCGCCGATCTCGCCGAGGCGCTCGCGATCCGGGCCGAACTCGGCGCCGGGGAATCGGTCGTCACGCCCGCGGGGATCTGGTTGGGTCCGGGCTGGCTGCGGGTGACACGGGACCCCGGCGAGAAGGCCGGAGTTCTATTGAGAGAGAAAAAAATCAATAGATTGCAGGAGGAAATTCAAGGGAATTCTAAAGAAGTTTCCGGGTTTCAGGATCTCCTGGACGACCTGCGCACCGAACTGCGCGGGGTCGAGGAGCGGCGTGAGCGATTGCAGGCGGAGGTCAATCGGCTCCACCAGCGCCACAGCGAGGTCCGCGCCGAATGGAGCGCCCGCCAGGCGCGACTGGAGCAGCGCCGTGATCGCACTGCGGCCATCGAGCGCGAAGCGGAGGAACTGCGAACCCAGGTGGCGACGGCCGAGGCGGAGATCGGCGCGGCGCGCGGGCGCCTGGAGGCGGCACTGGAGGCGTCGGCAGGCCTCGAGACCGAACGCGCGGGGCTGGACGAGGAACGCGAGCATCTGCGCAGTGAATTGGGGGCCGCGCGCGAGCAGGCCCGGGCCGACCGGGAGGCGAGTCACGCCGTGGCCTTGCGCGTGGAGGCACAGCGCAGCGCGCGGGCGGCCAGCGAGCAGAACTTGGCGCGGATGGAGCAGCAGCGCGCCGGCTTCGAGGAGCGCCGTGCCGGGCTCGAGGCCGCGTTGGCGGAGGGCGTCGCGCCCCTGGCGGCCCTGGAGGCCGAGCTTGCCGCGCTGCTCGAACGGCGCAGCGGCATGGAGGGCGAACTCGCGCAGGCACGGCGCGCGGTCGAGGCGCTCGATGAGACCCTGCGCGGCCAGGAGCAGACCCGGCTGCGGATCGAGACACGGATCGAGGAGTCACGTTCGGCGGTGGAAGGCGAGCGGTTGGCCTTTCAGGAAGTCAGGGTGCGTCGCCAGTCGCTGGAGGAGCCGCTCGCGGAGGCCGGCGTCGGGTTCGAGGAACTCGACGGCACGCTCGATCCCGATGCCGATCCGGAGGTTTGGGGCGGGAAGGTCGAGGCGCTGGAACAGCGTATTCAACGCCTCGGGGCCATCAACCTCGCGGCGATCGAGGAGTTCGACCAGGAGCAGGAGCGCAAGCGTTACCTCGATGCTCAGCACGAGGACCTCATCGAGGCGGTCACCACGCTGGAGAACGCCATCCACAAGATCGATCGCGAGACCCGGGCGTTGTTCAAGGAGACCTTCGAGCGCGTCAATGCAGTGCTGCAGCGGACTTTCCCGCGGCTGTTCGGCGGCGGCCACGCCTACATGGAGATGACCGGCGAGGACGTGCTCGATGCGGGAGTGGCGGTATTCGCGCGCCCGCCCGGCAAGCGGGTATCCAACCTCCACATGCATTCCGGCGGCGAGAAGGCGCTCACCGCCGTGGCGCTGGTGTTCGCGATCTTCGAGCTGAATCCCGCGCCGTTCTGCATGCTCGACGAGGTCGATGCGCCTCTCGACGACACCAACGTCGAGCGCTTCTGCGATCTGGTGAGGGAGATGTCGGAGCACGTCCAGTTCGTCTTCATCACCCACAACAAGGTGACCATGGAGATGGCCCATCAGCTCACGGGCGTCACCATGAACGAGCCCGGCGTCTCACGCCTGGTCGCGGTGGACGTGGATCAGGCCGTGCGCATGGCCGCCGCCGGCTGATCGCTTCGGCGCGGCCCGCCTCCCGGGCCGACCCGCCGTTCCTCTCCGGGGAGACCCGCACCGGCGTGCGGTGCAGGTTGCACGGCGCCGGTCAGCGCTGCCTCGCCTCCCCGATGTGCACCTCATGGTCACGGCCTTCCCAGCGGGCGTCGGTCGTATCGCGCAGCGTGAACTCGACACGCTGCCCGGGCCGCAGTGCGGCGGTGTCGAGCTGTGCGACGTGCAGCCCCAGGCCGGTATCATGGGTCATGGTGTCGGTGACGTCGCCCCATCCGTCGATACCCCAGTGCACGACGGCGGCCTCCGGTGTGCAGATCCACAGCGCCACGCCCGCCGGTATCGAGCGCAGCGGCGCCTGCGGGCGCCACAATGCGGCGGCGAGCGGCGGTCTTCGGCCCCGGTAACGGTCCCACACGGCTTCCCGACGGTCGAAGGGCCGGCCGAGGCTGCGCGAACGTACCAGTTTGATGAATTCCGCGTGCGCCCACACCAGCGGCATGGCCGAACCGCTCGGACGTCCCGGGTGCAGGTCGCACGCGGGCAGCGGCGGTGCGTCCCAGACCTGCTCCGGGATCAATCCGCCGTCGCAGGTCATGGCGGCCATCGCCTCCAGGTAGGGGCGCGGGTCGCGGCCGGCGGCGAGCGCGTAGTGGCCGCGCTCGCCGGTGAGCAGCGGCCAGCCGCGTCCGATCCCGGTACCGTCGTAGGCGGAACCGTCGGCGTGTTCCCCATAGCCGTCGCCGCGGTAGCGGTGCCAGACCGGACCGAGCGGCGTATCCACTTTGAGCAGTCCGTCGACGACGGTGAGCGTGTCGAGCACCAGCGGGTCATCCGGGCGGCGCAGACCGAAGCGTACCAACTGGAGGAAGTCGACCCCGACCTGTTCCGCTGCGGACAGCCCCGGGTCGTGAATCCGGTTCTTGATCGGCAGCACCCGGCGCAACGTCTCGCTGTCGCCGATCGTCTGCAAGGGTGCAACCCGGATATAGTAGCGTTTCACCCCGAAGCGACGCGCGAGTGCCGTGTCCTGCGCCGTGGTCCACTCATCGATGCGTGCGTTCCAGTAGTCGGCGAGCGCGTAGGCGAAATCGCGCGCCGACGATTCCAGGAACCGCGCCCCGGCCACCAGTGCCGCGATGCACGCCGCCAAGGTAAAGGCGTTGACCCCGGCGTCCTCCTCCCAGCGATCCTGGTCGCTGGCCGGCCCGGTGCGGGCGATGAAGGTGAGGGCGCGGTGTACCATCTCCTCCACGCGGACCCCGTCCAGGGCATCACGTTCGGCCAGCGCGGCGGCGAGCAGCACCGGGAAGGCGGCCTCGTCGAGCTGCACGCCCTGCCAATAAGGCTTCCCGCCGAGCCATTGGTTTTGGTACCAGTGGCCGTCGTCGAGTTGCAGTGCTATCAGGTAGCGAAGCACCTCGCGCGCCTCGCCCTCGGCGCCCAGGGCGAGCAGCGCGCCGGCCGATTCCACCAGGTCGCGGGGCCAGACCAGATGGTAGCCGCTGCGCTCGTCGCGGGTGTTGCCCCAGGGCACGCTCAGGCTCGCCACCATCGCGCCGGGAAAGGCCCGATCCTGATGCGCACGCAGCACCATGGCGGAGATACGGAACTCGCGGTGCAGGTGCTCGCCGAGATCCTCGGGCAGGGGGTTGCGCCGCTCCCAGGCGGCGTGCCATTCACGCCAGCATCGGAGATGGTGCGTCCACGCCGATTCGAACGGTTGCAGCAGGGCGGAGATGGCGAGCGTGGCCGCCGATTGTTTGCTGTTGGCGAACCCGAGCGCGAGCACCGCACGACGCGGCAATTCGCCGGTGAGCGCGACGTTGCCCGGGCCCGCGCAGGGGTGTTCCCATTGCATGGACCCATGTTGCGAGAAGTCCTGCCAGCCGTCGCTCATGCCCACGTAGCCGGCGCCGGCGCGTCCCCAGCCGTCGTGCTGTTCGGCGTCGGCGGAGGCCAGCGCCAGGCCGAAGGGCCCCTGTTCCGCCCATAGGACCCGCCGTCCGCGGTAATGGGCCACGGCGGCGCGGTTGCCGTGGCCGGTCCCGCCCAGATGCGGGGCCAGCAGCGCATAGGGTCGTAGCGCCTCGTCGCCTTCCAGCGTGACCTCGATCAGCAAGACGTCGCGCCGCGGGTCCGGCGCCATGCGCAGGGACAGGGTGAATCGCTCGTGGCGGTGGACGATGCGCAGCGCCGGAACCCCGGGCTCGGGACTCTCCACCGTCGGGTTTTCCAGGCGCTTCACCTCCACCCAGAAATCGCGACCGTCGGCGACGATGAAGCCCAGGTCGCGTATCTGCGGAATATCGATGCGCGGGTAGTAGACCTCGTTGACGATGCCCCCGCCGAGGGTGAACCACAGGCGGGTGTCGCCCAGCGCGCACCCGACCATCTGCTTGGCGCTGCTGCACCAAGTGGGGGCTATTCCGGGCGCACCGGGCGCATCGGGCGGCACGGAATCGGTGACCACTGTGCCCATGGCTTGCGCTCTCCGTCGCGGCGGCGCGGGATAGCGATGAATCGGTGAAAAGACCGGTCCCCACCCGCGCGCCGTCTTCGCGGCGCGGCCTCAGTTGCGGGTGCCGTTGCCGCTCAGTGTGGGGGTCAGCCAACTGATGCCGTCGCGGGCCACCAGCACCTCCGCCGCTTCCGGTCCCCAGGAGCCGGCGGCGTAGTTGGGGAAGTCCGGGGCGGGATTCTCCTCCCACACCTCGAGCACCGGCATCAGCAACTGCCAGGCGGCCTTGACCTGATCGGCGCGCATGAACAGGGTGGCGTCGCCGATCATCACGTCCCAGAGCAGGGTCTCGTAGGCCTGGGGGGAGTCGGTCTTGAACGCCTCGCGATAGCTGAAGCGCATGTCCACCGGGCGCAGGCGCAGCAGCGAGCCCGGCTCCTTGGCCATGAATTTTAGGACGATCCCCTCCTCGGGCTGGATCTGGATCACCAGCCGCGCGGGCTGCGCGTTGAGGCCCACCGAGGCCGGAAAGGCCTTGTGCGGCACGTCCTGGAAGCGGATCGAGATCTCCGAGACCTGCGCGCCCAGGTGCTTGCCGGTGCGCAGGTAGAACGGCACGCCCTGCCAGCGCCAGTTGTCCACGTAGAGCTTGAGTGCCGCGTAGGTCTCGGTGTTGGAGTCGGGTGCGACGTCCTCCTCCTCGCGGTAGGCGGGGACTTCGCGGCCGCCGATCCATCCGCGCCCATACTGGCCGCGGGCGGCGAACTCCGGGACCGCGTCGCGTGAGATGTGACGCAGCGCGCGCAGCACGTCCATCTTCTTGCCGCGGATATCGTCGGCGTCGTAGGCCACGGGGGGTTCCATGGCCACCAGGCAGAGCAGCTGCATCAGATGGTTTTGCACCATGTCGCGCAGTGCTCCGGCACGTTCGTAGTAGCCGCCGCGGTGTTCGACCCCGAGGGTCTCGGCGACGGTGATCGCCACGTGGTCGATGTAGCGGCGGTTCCAGATCGGCTCGTAGATCGGGTTGGCGAAACGCAGCGCCAGGATGTTCTGCACCGTCTCCTTGCCGAGGAAGTGATCGATGCGGTAGATCTGCGTCTCCGCGAAGCCCTCGCAGAGCGCATGATTGATCTCGCAGAACGAGTCGAGGTCGCGCCCGAGCGGCTTCTCGACCACGATGCGCGCCCGCTCGCGGGAGAGTTCCGCCGCGGCCAGCCCCTTGGCGATGGGCGCGAACAGGACCGGCGGCGTGGCCAGATAGAAGATGTGTTGGGACGGTTCGCCCAATTCCTCTCCCCGGCCCTTGAGGGTCTCCGCCAGGTTCCGATAGCACTCATCCTGCGTGGCGTCCGCCTGCAGATAGCGAATGCAGGCCGCGAAGCTGCGCCACTCGGATTCCTCCGGCGCCCCGCGGCGCGAGAAGGCGGTGACGCTCTCGCGGTAGTATTCGGCCAGGCGCGTGTCGTCGAATCCGTCGCGGTCCACGCCGATCAGCTGAAAGTGCTCCGGCAGGTGCCGGTCCAGGTACAGATTGTAGAGCGCCGGTACGATCAGGCGTTTGGCGAGGTCGCCGCCGGCCCCGAACAGCACGAACACGGTGTCGCACTTGCGTACGTCGATCTGCACAATGATCTCCTTGCCGCGGTTTGCCCCGCAGGGTGGCGTAGTCGTGACGGCCGTTTCTCAGGTGCGGCGCGCGAGCGCGGCGCGGCGCTGTTCCTCGACCGTCTCCAGCAGGTGACGGAAGGGCTCCACGAACTTCTTCACGCCTTCCTCCTCGAGTTCGCGATCGATGCGGCCGAGGTCGATACCCAGCCCGGCGAGCCGTTCGAGCCATTCGGGGGCGCGGGCCGCGGCCTCTTCGAGACGCGCGGCCGGATCGCCGTGGTCCCGGTAGGCCTCGAGTGTTTCCACGGGGATCGTATTGACGGTCTGCGGCCCGATCAGGGCCTCAACATACTTGGTGTCGGGGTAGTTCGGGTCCTTGGTGCCGGTGCTCGCCCACAACAGGCGCTGGGCTCGCGCCCCGCGGGCGGCGAGCGCCTCCCAGCGCGGCCCCGCGAAGAGTTCCCGGAAGCGCCGGTAGGCCATGCCGGCGCTGGCCACCGCGATTTCGCCGCGTAGCGCGCGGGCGGTCGCGGCGCGCGCCGGGTCGTCGTCGGCGGCGATCGCATCGAACAGCGGATCGACCTTGACGTCGATCCGGCTCAGAAAGAAGCTCGCAACGGAGGCCACGTGGTCGATGGGACGGCCGTCGGCCAGCCGTGCCTCGAGACCCGAGAGATAGGCCTCCACGACGTCCACATACCGTTCCACCGCGAACAGCAGGGTCACGTTGATGTTGAGGCCGGAGCGGATCAGTTCGCGGACGGCCGGCAGGCCCTCGCGCATGGCCGGGACCTTGATCATGACGTTCGGACGGTCGAGTTCGCCCCACAGGCGGTGGGCATCGCGGGTCGTCGCCTCGGTGTCATGCGCGAGCAGCGGTGAGACCTCCAAACTCACGTAGCCGTCGAGGCCGCCGGTCTCGTCGAAGACCGGCCGGAACAGGTCGGCGGCGGCGCGTACGTCTTCCACGGCGAGCCGCTCGTAGAGGGCCTCGGTCGCGAGGTCCCGCCCGGCCAGCTGCTCGATTGCGGAGTTGTAGTGGTCGGTGTGGGCGATGGACTTCTCGAAGATGGCCGGGTTCGACGTCATACCGCCCAAGCCGTCCTCCCGGATCCAGCGCGCGAGTGTCCCGTTCTTGAGGATGCTGCGCTCGATATAGTCCAGCCAGATGCTCTGCCCGAAGGTCTTCAGGCGGAGAAGCGGGTTCTGTGCGGACATGGTCGCCTCCTTACCCTGCATAAGAAACGGGTGGTCCCCGGGCCGGCCCGGGGACCACCCGTCGGGCCCGGGATCAGCCCGGGAGTGTGAGCGCCAGAAACAGCGTGTTGCCGTGGCGCCAGATGAGCACCGGCACGGGCTTGCCCTTCGGCAGTTTCCCGACCAAGCGGGCGAGTTGCGCGGCGTCCCGGACGTCGTGGCTGCCGATGCGCAGAATCACGTCGCCCGGGCGGATCCCGGCGCGCGCCGCGGGGCCTTCCGCGACCTCCTTGACCAGGACTCCGACCTTGCCGATGCCCGTTTTGGCGCGCTGTGCCTTGGTGAGATCGCTGACGACGATCTTCAGCCGTTCCTGGTGCTGCGGCGACGACGGCGCCAGCGTTGCGAGCCGCTCGTTCTTCGGCAACTGGGCGATCTTCACCCGCAGGGTGATCTTGCGCCGGTTGCGCAGGATCTTGACCGGCACCTCCTTTTCGAGCGGTGTGTTACCCACCATCGGCGGCAGATGAGCGGCATCGACCACGTCCCGGCCGTTGTACTGCAGGATGATGTCGCCCGGCTTCAGCCCGGCACGCTTGGCGGGGCTGTTCGCTATGACCTGGGTGATCAGGGCCCCGATCGGGCGCTTCAACCCGAAGGACTTGGCCAGCTGCTCGGTGACCGGCTGGATCATCACGCCGAGCCAGCCGCGGCTGACGTAGCCCTTGGTCTTGAGCTGGTGAACGACGCTCATGGCGACGTTGATGGGGATGGAGAACGAAAGCCCCATATAACCGCCCGTGTTGGTGTAGATCTGGTCGTTGATACCGATCACGTCGCCCTTCATGTCGATGAGCGGGCCCCCCGAGTTTCCGGGGTTGACCGGCACGTCGGTCTGGATGAACGGCACGTAGATGTCGCTCGGCAGGTTGCGCCCGAGGGCGCTGATGATGCCGTGGGTCGCCGTGTACTGGAGGCCGAACGGGGAGCCGATCGCCAGTACCCACTGGCCGACCTGGAGTTTGGTCGAATCGCCGATCTTGACCGTCGGCAGGTCGTGGGCGTTGATCTTGAGCAACGCCACGTCGGAGAGCTTGTCGGAGCCGACGATCTTGGCGGGGAAGACGCGATGATCGGCGAGGCTCACCACGATACGCTCGGCGTTGGCGACCACGTGTGCGGCGGTGAGGATATAGCCGTCGGAGGAGATGACGAAACCGGAACCCAACGACTTTTCGTGGAATTCGTGCGGACGCTGCGGCATCTGGCCGAAGAACCGCTTGAAGAGTTCATTGAACGGGCTGTTCTGAGGGAGTTGCGGGATGAACTGCTGGGAATCCGTGGAGCTTCCCTTGGGGAGGCGCATGGTGTTGCTGATGTTGACCACCGTCGCCCGATTCTCTTTCACCAGCTTCGTAAAGTTCGGGAGGCCGTCGGCCTGGACGGTGCCCGCCGCGGCCAGGAGCATCGCCAGCAGCATGACCCAACCCGGCGCCGCCCGTTTCGCAGATCTGATCATGAATCCACCTCGTGCAATGGTTCGTTGACGGAAGCCTGGTGTACCGTGCCGGCCTGCCATCCGGAGGCCCGGCGCCGTGTGGCGGCGTCCCGGTGTCACCCCGTGCCCCACCCAACCTACCCCGACCGCGGGTATGGGCTTGTGGAGAAGCTGGAAGCCGCCGGAAAACAGATCGATTCCGTTGTTTTTCGCGCCTCATTCGGGGTGTCTGCCACGGCCTTTCCCCGGTGTGCGCCCGTGCGTCCGGTGGTTATGACCCGCAATCCGCCGTCGGGTTCCGATCGACGGCGGGGGCTCGTGCGCCCGCAGGCCGCGGCGGCGGCGTTGAACCGACCGCGTTGGATCGCTGCCTGAATGATATAGCGGTCCCCGGCATGAGGCGACCTCTTTCCGTGTCCGGCCCCGATCCGGCGCACGCCGGGCGGAGGATGCGCGGTGCAAAGGCGCGGGTGGTCGTTACGCAGGCTTCACACGCCGGCGGCGAAAAAAAACCCCGCACGGAGGCGGGGCCGGAGCCAGGAGCCTGTCGGACTCCAGGAGAGAAGGATGTTGATCGCGTCCAACTTCACGCTATTCCATAGCGCGCGCGGATCAGCATAGGTTCCACATAAGCCGCAAGTATTGATGCGGATCAAACCGCCGACGCCGTTGCGGACCATTCCCGATCGACTATAGTAAAAACGGGGGATGGCATGCGGGGAACGTTCGCGGCGTGGGCGGGTCAAGAAATGAAAGGGTGGGAGATCATACCCGTGTCGGCTGCATGCCGGCCGTAATGGATGGGCCCCGGAGCGTGCGGGCCGGCTCGAATCACGGCGTGCGGGCGGAGCACAGGCGATCAGGAGGTGTGGTATGGCCATGGAGCGTAGATGGAGCGATCGGAGCCATATGAGGCTGGAGGCCGTGGTAGTGCATCAGGGGTTGCCGGTGGAGCGTTGCTGGACGCGCGACATCGGGCTGGAGGGGGCGTTCCTGGATCTGCAGCTCCCGCGGTTCGATAAGGGTGTCCGTGTGGAGGTGGAGTTCCTGGTGCCGCGCAACGGAGAGGTCATACGGCGCCGGTTGCCGGCGGTGGTGATGCACCGCTCGGAGCAGGGTTTCGGGGTGATGTTCCTGGTCTTCGATCAGGAGGCGTTCCGCTCGATCGAAGAACTGGTCTATCACGCTCCGTCGATGCCGGTGCCGGCGCCGGAACGGCGGGTGCACTGACGACCGAACGAGGGCCGGTGCGCGGCTGGTCCCGACGCCCGCCCGGGCGCCCGGGCGGGCGTCGGGACGGCTTGCGGCGCGCGATCCTCGAGCCCCGGGGGGGCAGGGCGGCTTCAGTCGGGATCGTGGCCCTTTCCGGGGGCTTTGGTGTGGGGTTCCAGCGTGACCACCACGCCGTCCGATGGCTCGTCCACAAACCGCGGTCGCGCCTTGGAGGGCCGACCGGCGGCCAGCGAGAGTTCCCGTTCGCGTGCGCTGATCAGTGCCAGGCAGTCGCGGATGCCCTGCATGGTGGCTTCCGAAAGGGGGTGCCGATAGCCGGGGCGGGCATAGGTGTCCTTGGCGACGCCGGTGAGCACTTGGCGCATGATGCGCAGGATCTGCTCCTCCTTGGAGGGTTCTTCGTCGGTCATGTCTCGGATTCCGCAGGGTGAAGCACGCAATTGTGGCACATTTCGCGCCTTCGCGGGCGGGGCCGCGTTGCATTCCGTCGCAGGTCGGCCGGAATGGAGGGCGGCGGATCGCACCGGAGACCGGAGTATCGAGATGACCCCCGATCGATTACAGGCACTCACCGAACGGTTGCGCCGATTCGCGGCCGAGCGCGACTGGGATCGCTTCCATACCCCGAAGAACCTCGCCATGGCGTTGATCGCCGAAGCGGCCGAACTCGTGGAACACTTCCAGTGGCTGACCCCGGAACAGAGCGAGGCCCTGTCGCCGGAACGGCGTGCGGAGGTGGAACTGGAGATGGCCGACGTGCTGATCTACCTCGTGCGCCTCGCCGATCGGATGGGCGTCGACCTGCTCGACGCCGCTGCGCGCAAGATCGAGATCAACGAGCAGCGCTACCCCGCCGGGCGCGTGCGCGGCAGTGCGCGCAAGTACACGGAATATCAAGCGAACCGCGAAGCCGATTGATCGGCACGCGTTGCGCAACGGCTCTCTGCCGCGGCGGGACGCCGGTGGAAAATCCGGACTAGACTTTCAATAGGACCGTTGCCGCCGGCTCTTCAGGCGCGGGCGGGGACCGGGTGTCATCCGCCGTTCATCGTGCGGTGCTACGCTCGAAGACAGGGGCATCCCCCGGCGCGGCGGAGGGGCCCGCGGCTGCGGTTTGTGCGCGTCCCATCGGGCGCGATCAGGCACAGGGAGCGCATCATCATGGAACAACGACTCACGGAGCGACGCCCGGCGGCGCTCGAGGTTCTCGTCTACCGCAACAAGGTCCCGGTCCTCACCGGGGTGACGCGCAACGTCGGTACCAACGGCATGTTCATTTCCACCTCTGCGCCGAACGAGTTGCCCGAACGCAGCTTCGTGGAGGTCGAGTTCGACCTGGAGGAGGACGACGAGGTGCGCAAGTGCCGGGTGCCGGGCTGGGTCGCGCGGCGTCTGGGCGAGGGGATCGGCGTGACCTTCATGACGCTGGACTCGCGCGGGCGGCGCGATCTCCAGCGCCTGTTGCGCCGCGCCGGCGGCCGCCTCCCGCAGTGGCGGCCGGGGCTGCCGCCGCGCGACGCGCCCTGAGCGGTGTCGGGAGAAGCATCGTGGGCGGTCCGGCGACCCCGCGGACGGCGAGCGGGGATCGCCGAGCGCCCGATTCGGCAACCGGGTCCCGCGGCGGCCTGCTTTGAGAGGATCGGTGCACGGCGTTGCGCGAGGAGTACAATGGATCCGTCCTGCGGATGTCGTCGACCCGGGGTCCGGATCGGCGGCGGAAATCCGGCCGTGTCGATCCGTTTGAGAGCGCGCCCATGGGTGACGTGATTCCTTTCCGCAAGCCCCCGCTCGTCGAGCGCAACAAGGGGGTGACTCTGTGCAAGAACGGCTTCCACAAGTGGGAGGTCTGGCAGGAGCAGAAATTCGACGTGAAGCGGGGGCGGTTGGTCACCGTGTACCGATGCGTCCGTTGCGGCGCCACGCGCAACGAATCCCGCTGAGGCCGCGTGCCCACGCGCACGCGGTAACCGCGAAGCGCAGAAGAACAGGCGGGCGCGCGCTCCCAAAAACCCGGAGAAATCGGCGGCTCGGCGCCTCTCAAGAGCGTTGCGCCGGGTCGCGCTTGACCGTCGGCGCGTTGCCGCCGGCGCAGTGGCCTAACGGACGGGCGCACGGTGCGGCGGCGGGCTCGCCGCCGGCGCATAGCGCAGCTGCGCCCGATCCAGCACCTTCCCCGCACCGTTGAGGACCTGCACCGTCCAGATTCCCGCCCAGCGCGGCGACAGGTGCTTGCTCGACCAGACCCGCCAGCGGGGACCGTGGATCTGAAACGGCACGCTTGCCATCACCCGCCCGTCATGGATCCAGCGGTGGATGACCATGCCGCCGGTCATGCCGCGCAATTCGGTGAAAAAGTACACCCGGCGCGCCGTCCCCGTCAGGGTGTGGATCTCATCGACGGGCTCGCGATCGCGAATCGCGGTGGTGAACTGCGCCCGGTCGACCTCGCCGACGGGCGCCGCAGGGGCGGACTCTGCTGCAGCGGACTCCGGGGCGCCGGCACCGGTCGTCGCGGGCATGGGCGCGACGGGTCCACCCGGCGGTGCGGAACGGGCCGCGCCGGAGAACGCCAGGGCCAGAACGAGCACACCGCCGGTCACGACTTTCATTGTGATTCCCCCCGGATCGGATCGCCGGGGCCGCCGGGGCCGGAGGACCTCCCCGACCGTGGATCCCGGGGGCATCCCGGCGGGCGCGGACGGCCCACGCTACGCATCCGACAGTACCATAAAGCGGTCGGTCGCGAATCCCGCAGCGTGTTCCCGGCGCCGTTGTCCGCATTTGCGTATCCGCCGCCGGCCGATCGGCTGAACGCGGGCATAGGCGGCATCCACGGTGCGTCGGGCCGATGACTACGCGCCCGCCGGGGTTGTGGCGGGCGGCGAAGACGCCCTGCTATCATGGCGCCGCGCATGGGATTCCGTTCGGCCCCGTGCGCCGTGTCGCGGGCCGGCGGTATGCAGGCGCACGAACGTCCCGAGGACAGGAAACCGATTTGTACCGTTCCGCCGAACAACGGCTCGCGCGCCTGACCCAAGGCGGCATCCCTATGCTGCTGCGCGGTGGCCGGGTCGGGGTGGAGAAGGAGACGCTGCGGGTGTCCCCGGACGGGGGTATCGCCCATACCCCTCACCCGACCGGGTTGGGCGCGGCGCTCACCCATCCCCACATCACCACCGACTACTCGGAGGCGCTCCTGGAGCTGATCACGCCGCCGCTGTCGGATATCACCGCGGTGCTGGAGTTCCTGCGCGATACGCAGCGCTTCGTCTATTCGCAGTTGCACGATGAGATCCTGTGGGCCACCAGCATGCCCTGTGTGGTCGCCGGGGAGACCGGCATTCCCATCGCCCGCTACGGGACCTCCAACGCCGGGACCATGAAGACGGTCTACCGCCGCGGCCTGGGATACCGCTACGGGTGCGTGATGCAGGTGATCGCGGGCGTGCACTTCAACTATTCGTTCGACGATGCATTGTGGTCGGCGCTGCGGGAACTCGAGGGCGATCGGCGGGCGCTGCGCCGCTACAAGGACGAGCGTTACTTCGGGGTGCTGCGCAACCTTCAGCGCCTCGGCTGGCTGGTCCCGTACCTGTTCGGTGCCTCACCGGCGGTGTGCAAGTCGTTCCTCAACGGCAAGCCTACGACCCTCTCGGAGTTCAACGAGAACACCTATTACGAGCCCTTCGGGACGTCGCTGCGCATGGGGGACATCGGCTACCAGAACAACCGCGAGAGCGAGACCGGCATCAAGGCGAACTACGACGACCTCGATGCGTATATCGCGAGCCTTGCCTACGCGATCTCCACGCCCTATCCCGGATACGAAAAAATCGGCGTGGTGGTCGACGGCGAGTATCGCCAGCTCAACGCGAACATCCTGCAGATCGAGAACGAATACTATAGTACGGTGCGTCCCAAGCAGATCCTGGAAGGCAACGAGAAACCGATCCTGGCGCTCGGGCGGCGCGGCGTGCGCTACGTCGAATTGCGCTCGCTGGACGTGAACGCATTCGACCCGCTCGGGGTCCACGAGGATCAACTGCGCTTCCTCGAGGCGCTCATGGCGTTTTGCCTGCTTCAGGACAGCCCGCCGATCAGCGCGATCGAACGCGGAGAGATCGACTACAACGAGCTGGCCGCCGCCCACCGCGGGCGCGATCCGCAGTTGCACCTGCGGCGCGCCGGGCGCGACGTGGCGCTGCGGGAGTGGGCGGCGGAGGTCTGCGAGGCGATGGAGGGCGTCTGCGAGCTGCTGGACGCTACTACGGGCGGCGGCGTGTACGTGGCAAGCCTGGCCGCTCAGAAGGAGGCGGTCCGCGACCCGGATCGCACCCCCTCGGCGCGGATGCTTGCGCAGATGCGTGAGAGCGGCGAGGGCTTCCACCACTTTGCGCGACGCATGTCGCTCGAGCACCAGCACCACTTCCAGTCCCTGCCGGAGGACCCGGGGAAGACCGCCCGGTTCCGGGAACTCGCGCGCGAGTCGCTGGAACGCCAGGCGGCCCTGGAGGCGGCCGACGATGTGCCCTTCGACGAATACCTGCGGCGCTACTTCGCGCAGGGGGACTGAATCACGGGCCCCGATTCCGCACCCCGCCGCGATCTCCGCTATGGCGCCAGTTGTTCGCGAACCCCGCGACCCCGAACGCCACGAACCACGCCAACACCCACTCGGGCATGCTCAGGCCGAGGAAGCGCCATACGACCCGGGCACACTCGCCGGAGCCGGTGAGTACCAGGCGCAGGGTCTTGGTCAGGGGGAAGGTCTCCAGCAGGTAGTTCAACCCGGGGCCGCACGAAGGGACTCGGTCTGCGGGCAGGTGCTGGATCCAGACGTGGCGGGCGGCGATACCCGCACCGGCCAGGGCGAGCGCCGCGATCAGCACGGCGTAGATGCGTGCGCCCGTGCGCCCGGGGTCGTGGACGGCGGCGAGCAGGAAGACCAACCCCAGCCCCGCCACGCCGAGGCGTTCGAGGATGCACAGCGGACAGGGATCGAGGTGCAGGTAAAACTGGGCGTAGCCGGCGTAGCCCAACAATCCCGCGCAGGCGATCAGGCCCGCCAGATTGAGTTCACGCTTGAAGAAGGGGCGGGTCGCTTTCAAGGGCCTGCTCCGGTCGGACGCGGCCCCACTGTACCATGAGCGGCCCGGGAGCGGCGCGGGCGTGGCGCTCCCGCCCGGGGCGCATCGTTTACCCGCCGTGCGCCGCGTGGTCTAATGGCCGACACACCGGGGGCGATCACCCGGAGGAGAAGCGAGTGTCCGAGTCGTCCCGGAGCCAGACCCAAAGCATAGCGATGTTCTGCGATTTCGAGAATATCGCGCTCGGTGTGCGCGATGCCAAGTACGCACACTTCGACATCACCAAGGTCCTGGAGCGCCTGCTGCTCAAGGGCAACATCGTCGTCAAGAAGGCCTATTGCGACTGGGAGCGCTACAAGGAGTTCAAGCGCGCCATGCACGAGGCGTCCTTCGAGCTGATCGAGATCCCGCACGTGCGCCAGTCCGGAAAGAATTCCGCCGATATCCGCATGGTCGTCGACGCCCTGGACCTGTGCTATACCAAGGCGCACGTCGATACCTTCGTCATCATCAGCGGGGACTCGGATTTCTCGCCGCTGGTGAGCAAGCTGCGCGAGAACAACAAGGTCGTGATCGGCGTCGGCGTCAAGAACGCCACCTCCGACCTGCTGATCGCGAACTGCGACGAGTTCATATTCTACGACGATCTGGTGCGCGAGAAGGAAGGGCGCCGGCGCGTGCGTCGCAAGCCCTCGGTCAAGACCACGGACAAGAGCGCCGAGGAGGTTGCGGCCAAGGGCGGAGTGGAGAAGACCGAGGGCGACAAGAAACAGGACGCCGTCGACCTCGTGGTCGAGACCGTGGAGGCGCTGTTCTCGGAGCGCGGCGAGGAGGAGAAGATCTGGGGGTCGATGGTCAAGCAGACCCTGAAGCGGCGCAAGCCCGGGTTCAGCGAGTCCTATTACGGGTTCCGCAGCTTCAGCAAACTGCTCGAGGAGGCCCAGGCGCGCGGCCTGCTCGAGCTGGAACGTGACGAGAAATCAGGCGGCTACATCGTCAAGAGCTTCAATCACGAGGAGTGACCGGCGCCGGTCAGTCGCGGGTCCATCCCGACAGTGCCTCGATGATGGCGCGCGCCTGGTCCTTGCTGGAGATGGTGAATTTCGACTTCTGCTGGTACTCGCCCCCGCGTTTCTGGTAGCGGCGGATGGTGAATTTGTCCGGGCCGTAGGCGCCCTTCTTTCGGTCCCATTCCTGGTAGCGGTAGAGAATGGTGCTCCATGCGCCGCGCGACAGGACCACCTTGTCGAGCTGTTTCACTACCTGGATGCCGTCTTCCGTGTAGTCCACGGAGAGTTCGTCGATGTCGGAGGCCATGATTTCACCGTTCGTTGCCGGATCTGCGGTTGCTAAGGTAGGCAATCCGGCGCCCGCGATCAAGCCGCACGCCGCTCTTGCGCCCCCGGCCGCGATCGACTAGCTTTCCGCCCGGGCGCCGCTCCGGGTACGCCCCCCCGATCTGGTCCGCGCATATGAAGAGTCTCTGGAACGATGATGAAGCGGCCGGGTTCTCCGGCGATCTCGGCCTGCGGGTGTATTCCTCGCGCCTTTTGGGCCGCGAGCCCGCGCTCGTGTTGCACGGCGGAGGGAACACCTCGGTCAAGATCGTGGAGCGCAACCTGCTCGCAGAGGAAGAGACGCTGCTGTATGTGAAGGGCAGCGGTTGGGACCTCGAGTCGATCGACGAGGCCGGCTTCGCCCCGGTGCGTCTCGATCACCTGACGGCGCTCTCGGCGCTGCCGGCCCTCTCCGATACGGAGATGGTAAACGAACTCAAGACGCACATGACGCGCGCCTCGGCGCCCACGCCGTCGATCGAGGCGATCCTGCACGCGATCCTTCCCTACCGGTACGTGGATCATACCCACGCCGACGCGGTGGTCACGATTACCAATACCTCGGATGGGTCGGAGCGCATTCGCGAGCTCTACGGCGAGCGGGTCGTGATCATCCCCTACGTGATGCCCGGCTTCGATCTGGCGCGGCTGTGCGCGGAGCGCTTCCCGGCCGAGGCCGGGGAGCGGACCGAGGGCATGGTGCTGATGAATCACGGCATCTTCTCGTTCGGGGAGACGGCGCGCGAGTCCTACGAGCGGATGATCGAGCTGGTCACGTGCGCCGAGGCCTATCTGGCGAAACACCGCGCCTGGTCGTTGCCGGACCCGGCGCCGGTCGAGGTCCCTGCGACGGCGCCGGAGGAAATCGCGAATCTGCGCCGCGCGGTCTCGGAGGCGGCGGGGGCGCCGATGATCCTGCACTGCGCCCCCGAACCGGAATTCCTCGCCTTTGCGCGCCGTCCCGATGTCGCGACGATCTCGCAGCAGGGACCGGCGACGCCGGACCATGTGATCCGCACCAAGCGCGTTCCGATGCTGGGTCGCGACGTCGGGGCCTATGCCCGCGAATACCGCGCCTACTTCGAGACGTACGAACCGCGGTCCCCCACGCGCAAGACGATGCTCGATCCGGCGCCGCGCGTCATCCTGGACCCGGATCTGGGCCTGTGCACCGTGGGCCGCAGCGCCGCCGACGCGGCGATCGTGCGCGACCTTTACGAGCACACCATCGGTGTGATCCTGCGCGCCACGGCCCTGGGCGGGCACCGGGCGCTGCCGGCGCACGAGATCTTCGAAGTCGAGTACTGGGAACTGGAACAGGCCAAGCTGCGCCGCGGCGGGTCGCCCCCGAGGTTCGCGGGCGAGGCGGCGTTGGTCACCGGCGCCGCCTCGGGCATCGGGCGTGCGTGCGTGGACGCGTTGCGCGCGCGCGGCGCGGCGGTGCTCGGCCTGGATATCGACCCGCGCGTGGAGGCGTTGTATCCGCGCCCGGGCTACTGCGGGGTCCGTTGCGACGTCGCCGATCCCGCGCAGGTGGCCGCCGCGTTCGAATGCGGCGTGCGCGCCTTCGGCGGGATCGACATGCTGGTTCTCAATGCGGGCGTGTTCCCGGAGAGCCGTTCCATCGCCGAGTTGCCGATGGAGGAGTGGCGCCGGGTCATGGCGGTCAACCTCGATGCGAACCTCGAACTCCTGCGCCGCGCTTGGCCGCTGCTGCGCCTGGCCCCGCGCCGCGGACGGGTGGTGGTGATCGGTTCGAAGAACGTCCCGGCGCCGGGTCCCGGCGCGGCCGCCTACTCGGCCTCCAAGGCGGCGCTCAACCAACTCGCGCGGGTCGCTGCGCTGGAGTGGGGGGGCGAGGGGATCCGCGTCAACGTCCTGCATCCCAACGCCGTGTTCGACACCGGCATCTGGACGCCCGAGGTCCTGGCCTCGCGCGCCGCCCGTTACGGCCTCGACGTCGAGGAATACAAGCGCCGCAACGTGCTGGGCGTCGAGGTCACCAGCCGCGACGTGGCCGAACTCGCCGCCGAGATGTGCGGTTCGTTGTTCGCCAAGACCACCGGCGCTCAGATTCCCATCGACGGGGGCAACGAACGGGTGATCTAGTAACAGCCGGGAACAAGCGCGACTCGACGCTACCGCTTATCCTTCGAGTGGAGACGGACGCAGAACGGCGGGGGGGTGAGCGCTTGTCGCCGGGCGCAAGACAAAATGGGACTTGGATGTCCCATCGCGCATACCGGGCACGCGCCACACCGGAGTACCGGAACTCTAATGGATTTCCCACCGATCCGAATCGGTGGTTCCTTCTCCCACCGGGAGAAGGACAGAATGGGGGATCGAAACCAAAGAATCCCCCCTGTCTTCATACCACCGGCTCTCGTTCGCCGTATACACGGCGGGGGGGCGATATCCCCCCATGCCGTGCCTTTCTTACTTCCCTTCCACCTTGTCCTTGATCGCCTTGACCGGCCGGGCGCGCAACGCCCTCCGTGCGGGCTTCGCCGGGATGGTGATTTCCTCGCCGGTGAACGGATTGCGGCCCTGGCGAGCCTTGCTTTTCGGCCTCATGGTCACCCGCAACCGTGCCAGGCCCGGAATGGTGAACGTCCCGACCGATCCCTTCTTCAAATGCCGTTCCGCGACGACGCTGAGTTCGGCGAACAGGGCCTTGGCCTGTGTGGCGGGCAGCCCGGAGGTTTCCGCCAGGTGTCGTATCGTCTGCGCCTGGGTCCACGCCTTACCCCTCACGGCGGGCCCGACGGAGGCCGAAACCGTGGAAGCCTTTTTCTTTCGGCTCGTTTTCTTGGTCGTTGCTCTCTTCACAGCTTTCTTTGCCATTCGGTATTCCCTTTGAGTGAACACATAAACCCAGCATTCGCGCTTATGCTTGCCGGGTGCCGGATCCTGTAATCCCCGCTATTTTGCGTTTTTCGTCTTTCGTTGTCCAATGTCCGTGTTTTTCGGGCCGTTGCTATCCTCGACGACACGCCGTCGGATCACCGATCATTGAGTGCATCGAGTGCGGGCTTACCACAGTCGAAACTATCAGGCATGTAGTGAGATTGAAGCGGCGGTGGAATTTCACTAGTTTGTTCAATCGATGTAACTTATTGTCAGCACATTGGAAATCTACACTACACAACTCCCTTCCGGTACCTTCCCTGAGAAATCCCTTTCTCCATGATTTCCCCAATCAGAGCATGGACGCGGGTTCGATTCCCTCGGGCACACCTCCTGACGTGTCGACATGAAACGTCAGGATACGCTTATGTGGGCGGTTTCGTTCCCTGGTCCATGATGTCCACATATCCGGTTATAGCTGAAAAGACGGTTGCGCTTGCGGGAGGTCGGCTTCCTGAGAATGTCTAAACGACCAAGCTGGACCGGCCACTTGTCGACCGTTGCCGGAGTGATGCCCGCCTTTTCCACCAGCCAACCGGAAGTGGTGATGGGCCGTTCCATCAGGACCCGGTGAATTTGCAAGGCGGATAGTGCGGCACCAGCCGAGTGCCGCCGATTTTATCACGGTGCATCTAGTCAGTGAAGAAAATAGGAAAAAAGTACTTGACAAGGTTTTTCGAGATTTCTCTGATCCCGGCAGTTTCTGTGCGGCTCCATTTTACCTGCCATAGCAGGCGACAGGGATCTGGCCGACGGATTGTGATCCGGGCTTCTCAGCAGAACCTGTGGGTGGACTCCGGTTCGGGTAGGGCGCCGAGCACAGGATACGAAGCGATTTCATCGCCGTGGCAAGTACGAAATCCGAAGGATTTTCCGGAGGTCGGTTTTGCTTTAGTGTTGAAACCCTCACGACTCCGATGGAGAATCGACCTTTTCCGCGGAACCCGTTGAGCAGAAGCGCGCGATGAGCACGCGGCAGCCACATCGGATGACCCGCACACCTGCACATCGGGTGACACCGCTCTGCGGTGTCACCCGATGTGCAGGCGCTCTGCGCCGGGAGAGGATGGAGGAGCCCGCACCCTGGCAAGGAACCGCTACCGCTCTACCGGTACAATCGGCCGCACCTCCTCCGGCGTCGAGATTCGGCTTGGAAGCGACACCGCGACAAAACCTGCGCCATCGAGCAGGGCATGAGGCAGCCGTCAGCTACTCACCGGCCGGGGGCACCTGGTATGCGTGAGCTCGCACGGCGAAGCGGCGAAAGGCGTGACACCGCAGAGGCACCCTGCGCAGGGCGTACATCAGAAACACCGGGATGCTCCCCTGGAACTACTTTGTAGAGCTTCCCGTCCCCCCGCTTCTCGACCAAAATCACGGCACATCCACCCGCAAATTCTGCCGAGGAGCCGTAATCCGCAAAGGGATCCCCGGGGGCAAGATGGGCCGGCGTGATATTCTCGGAGTCGCAAATTCTACTTCCGAACCGAACCCCCTACGCACAATACGCACCAACACCCCCCCGGTGGGAATTCTGCGTATTGTGCGGATTCTGCGTACACACCCAGACTTCAATTTTTCAGTTGAAGGGGGGCACGGTCCAACGCCCAAGCCCTGGACGAGAACGCCCGCGAGTACTTCCAGGAACGGGCCGCCATCGGTGAGTTCGACGGAGGCCTGAGCCGCAAGGACGCCGAAGCCCAGGCCGCCCGGCGCGTCTTCGAGTACCGTCTGGCGGACGACCCCGGCCAATGGCTGGTGGTACTGGCAAAGCCCGGCGACGCACTGGCCGAGATCACCGAAAGTCTGCGGGGCCGTTTCGGGGCCGAGCGCGTTCTGGAGGTGCGCCACCATGCCTGACACCCTGGGGGCCCTGATCCTGACCGCTGCGTTCCTGGCCGGGTTCCTGCCGCTGCTCCGGGTCACTTTCTAAATTCCGGTGGTCAAGGGGGGTTGTGCCGCAGCCGCTATGGTGTACGATCTTGCATGTTGGAGGGCACCATGGGAACCAAGCGGACACCCTTACGGCTGCATGCTGTCTTCGAGGAATGCCCGGAGGGCGGCTATCACGCCTATGTGCCCGAAATCCCTGGCGTGCACACCCAGGGCGAGACGCTGGCCGAGGCGCGGGAGAACTTAGCCGAAGCACTGGAGCTGGTGCTGGAGCACAA
>VAPE01025344.1_pt1 | contig 35593 bp, 50 predicted proteins | sample 3393911 | NCBI WGS metagenome assembly VAPE01 (sample SAMN08290436, study PRJNA428436) | hydrothermal vent metagenome | isolation source: Deep-sea hydrothermal vent chimney | place: Atlantic Ocean: South-mid Altantic Ridge
CCTGTGAGGGGACACTTGAATTGGGAGTGTGGGAAGAGGTGGGAAGGAACGGGACTTTCCGGGGTGGAGTTGTATTGTTCAATAATATAATCAGGGGGTTACCTGCGGTCTCTGAGCGGAATTGATGAGGGGGCGGCTGGGGATTATGATTTGCTAGTTTTCCGGGAATTGGGCATTTTCCGGCTTTAAGGACACTTGAATTGCTAGTTTTCCGATTTGGCGGAAAATCTTTAAAGAGGCTTTAAAAAGCGGTTGATTTACACTTAATATGCCCTAGAAAGCCTGTTCTAACTGACTTCCATCCTATGGGACGTACAAGAATAGGAACTCGGTGATGTGCTTTCCAGCACGTTCATGTGAACAGCGAAGGGCCTTTTCGCTGTTCTTTTCGTTAATTTCGTTGTTCATGTGAACAGCGACGCATAAATCATTGAACAGTCTGACAATAATGAAGCAACACCCAACTATTTCTGGAATCTGTGGCTGTTCCCTTAAATCGCCCGAACGAGACGTATTATGCGCTCCCGAGAGCGTTCGTCCGGATCGGCAATAAGATCGTAGGCGGAGAGGATTAATTCGGCTTTTCTGGCCGGCGGCATATCACGTATGGAATAGGACAGACCTTCCTCTACCGCCTCGATCGCGAGCGCCAGACGTTCGCGATCGACTCCTGATACGGCGGTTGCTTTGCGGTGTCCGGTGATGATGTAGAGCACGTCCGCGCCGGCGGCCGCGAACTTACTCATGACCTTGTATCCCGGAGATGACAAGCCGCGCTCGTATTTTCCCCACATTTCACGGCTTACTCCACAGACTTTTCCGCAGGCATATTGGGATAGGCCAAGGCGCTTTCGCTCTTCGGCAAACCTCCGCACAGAAAGAGAAGATTTTTTCTCCATTACCCCTTGACATGAGAACAATAGTTCTCTAAAATCCATTTACACGCTACTTATAGCCACACAAGCATATGGCAAAACGGTTGTTGACACGAGCAGAAGCCTATGTGGCGTTGCGACGCACCGGGCGGTCCGTGACCCAACTGGCACGCGAACTGGGCGTTGGCCGCCGCACCGTCAGTGAGGTACTGGCCGGCCGCAAGCTCGGAATATACGGCGATGCTCATATTGTCGCGGTGGCACTGGGAATCAAGGATGGTGTGATCGTCCCGGACCCCATTTCCACCATCGCCGCTCTGCGCGCTCAAGACAGGCGCAGGACCAGAATGCGCCCATGAAAAATAGGGGTGAGTTGTGATGGTGTGCCGCGTGGGGTTGAGAGATATATCCGCAGCATGCGGGGTCTCCGCAATAACCATCCGAGCACATTGGATAAAGCGGCCGGAATGGCCGCTGGGAGACAAGGCGGGACGATCCCATGCGCTGAGCTGGGAGCCCGACGAATTACCCGAGATTTTGGATCTGAAAAGAGGTTCGATTGTGGTCCGCGGTCGGGTGCTGAATTGGATGCTGCGCAACGGCCATATGGATGACGCTATAGAGGCCGTCAGACCCGCAACAGAATTGGTGGGGAAGCCGGAATTTTCTTATTCCCGCGAGGATCTTTGGCGGTGGATAGAAACACGGACTCAACGGCTGCGCGATCAGGGGCTGGCGCGCGCCAAATTGCTGTTCTCGGTGATGGCGTTGCATCGTTCGGGGCAGACGCTGGATGCGGCCTTCGATGCGGTCGGAATTGCAGAGGAAATTCCATCGTCGACTCTCCGCCGGTGGTACTACGGGACGGCCCGGAAACCGGGGGCAAAGCTGTACGCAGAATCGGACTGGATGGCGGCCCTGGTGCCGACCTGGGCAGGCCGCAGTCCGGGCGCCGAATGCAGTGAGGAAGCCTGGGATGTTTTTAAGGCTTTTTACCTTTCGAGGCGCTCACCGACGCTGGCGATATGTTATGAGCGCACGCAAGAAATCGCGCGCGAAAAAGGCTGGATGTGGCCGCCCCAGAGAACTATCTACCGCCGGGTGAAAAACACGATTTCGGTGCAGGTGATTACCCTCGCTCGCGAGGGGACTGAGGCGCTGGACAAGATGATGCCGTCGATGCGGCGCGATCGGAGTGGATTCCACGCGATGGAGGCGGTGAACGGGGATGGAATCGACTGGAAACGGTACTGCATCTGGCCGGATGGCGAGGTGGGCAAACCGTGTACATGGATCACTCAGGATCTGAACTCGAACAAGTTGTTGGCGTGGCGCACGGACAAGAGCGAAAACAAGCACATGTTTAGGCTGGCCTATGGCGATCTGGTCGAGCGCTGGGGCATCCCAGCGATGTATTTTATCGACAATACGATGGCCGCGGCGAGCAAGTGGATGACCGGCGGCGTGAAGAACCGGTATCGATGGAAAATACGCGACGATGACCCGCTCGGGATCATGCCGCAGATGGGCACGACGGTGCGATTTGTGAAGCCGGGGCACGGGCAATCGAAACCCATAGAGCGCGCCAACCAGGAGCTGCGCCAGCGAGTCGATACGCATCCAAAATTCGAGGGTCGCGGCACCAAGGCGCGCCCGATACCGATCACTGAGTTCATCGCGGTGATGGAGGCGGAATTCAAAGCCTATAACGCCAAGCCTGGGCGTCGTACCCAGGTGGCATCCGGCCGTTCTTTCGATGAGGTTTTCAAGACATCTTATGAGTCACACCCCATCAAAAAAGCAACCGCAGAGCAGCGTCGGTTGTGGCTGTGTGTGGCGGAGAAGGTGCGCGCGAGCCGGGACGATGGTTCGGTGGTGCTCGGACGCGGGCCGCACGGGGAAAACAGGTATTGGTGCGAGGCGCTCGCCGCCCATTGCGGGCAGATGTTGGTGGTGCGCTTCGATCCGCAGAATCTTCACAAACCCGTGTACTGCTATGCGCTTAATGGGGGCTATATCGGGCAGGCTGATTGCCGGTGGGCCGCCGGGTTCGATGACAGCGTGACGGCACATGAGTATCAGCGCGCGCGCGGCCAACGCAAGCGCCTGGCGCGGCAGGGGCTGGATGCTGAACGCCGCCTGAGCGCGCTGAGCGCAGCAAAATCGTTGCCAGCAGTGGTGCATCCCGATGATCCGGAATCGAAAGTTGTGTCGATATGTCCGCTTAAAGCGGTGAATGACGGAATCACGAACACCCCATCGGATGACCACGATCCGGAACGCATCGCCCAATTCGATTCGGCCGTTAGCGCGTTACGTGCGCACGCGCTCAAGGACAAATTATGAATGCGGAACGAAAATTGAAACTTCTTAATGAGGTGATCTGTTCGGCTCGTGATGAATGTCGCGAAAGCTACGACGCAGAGCTTGGAGCAGCAATTGATCGCTGGGCACCAAAGCTGCATCCCCGGAACTCGATCCGACTCCAAAAATATCTACGGATGTGCACGGATGTCGCCGTAGCTGGATTTATTGATGGACTCATTGAAATGCTGAAAGAAGTTGATGCGGAAACGCCGGAGAAAGAGACGAGGCGTTTGCGCTTGGTGGTCGATAACTCGAAAAGTTTGAAGAAAGACGGATAAAGGTGCGCCGGCTGTATGGGCCGGCGCGAGTTTGGGGCAAAAGCCCCGTAGTGACAGGAGTGATTTTACATGAACCCGATGAGTAATGCTGTAGAGATAGATGCAGAGCAGGATGTACGCGCCGGCATCGGCGCAATTCTTTCGGCTCCGCGGGCGCCGAGCCAGGCCGCCATATCGCGTGAAGCCGGGGTGTCCAGCTCGGCGCTGAACCAGTGGCTGAACGGCCGTTATGCGGGCGATAACCAGCGTCTGGAAATGAAGCTCGATCAATGGATCGAGGCGTTCCACGCCCGGCGCACACGTGAGCAGATGCTGCCGTCGGCGCCCAAATGGATAGCGATGCCGACCTCGGAGCGGGTGTTGGCGGCGCTGTCCTATGCACAATTCGCCGAGGATATCGTGGTGATTTATGGCGCGGCCGGCGTCGGAAAAACAGCCAGCGCAAAGCACTACGTCGGAGATAATCCGAATGTGTGGCTGGCGACGATGTCGCCGGCGTCTGCACGCACGGTGCCGGCGCTGGAAGAGGTTGCGGAGGCGGTCGGGCTGAGTGAATCCGGCGGCGGCGCAAAGCTCCAGCGCATGATTATCCGCCGGATACGCTCGACATACGGGCTGCTGATTATCGATGAGGCGCAGCATCTGACGCTGCCGGCGCTCGATGAGTTGCGCGCGCTGCACGATGCGACCGGGATCGGCCTGGCGCTGGTGGGCAACGAGGCGATCTATGCCCGGATGACGGGCGGGAATCGCGCTGCGTATCTGGATCGGCTGTATTCGCGGGTGGGCAAGCGGGTGCACTTGCTCCGCGCGGCACCGAAGGATATCGATGCACTGGTGGCGGCCTGGTCGCTGCCGACGAAGGAGTGCCGGACGATTTGTCGCGCGATCGCGGCCAAGCCCGGCGGTTTGCGGGGTCTCACGAAGACCCTGCGGTTGGCGTCGATGTTTTCAGTCGGCGCGCATCGGCCCCTTTGCTATACGGATATTCGCGCTGCCTGGCGCGATCTGGGAGGTGAGGAATGAATACGACTACGACTACTTATGCGGACGAGTATATCGAGCGCTGGGGCCGGATATTTTGTCGGCACCGGCTGGACCGGGTGCTGGGGATTACATTCGAGCGGTTTCTCGCGCTGCCCGACTATTACATGCTCCGGTATCACGAGCTGCTGAATTCGAGCGATCACCTGGAGGCGGCTGCGGTGCGTGTCGGTGAGGGTGAGTTCGATCCGCTCACAGCGCGCCAGGCCAGGGTCGCAGAGCGCGTGTACTGCGATGAGGTGAAGTTGGCGATCCGGCGCACGGCGCAGGGGCTTTCGACCGTCGAGGATGCGGAGATGCTGGAGAACTGCATCGCAGCCGCCCGCGGGATACGCAATGTGCCGCGCCAGAACAATGGGGTGCCGGTAGAAAAAATGAAGCACCATCGCCACCCCCAGAGCGATGCGATGTTTCACCCTTTCCCGGGCCTCTTCTACAGGGAGGGAAAATCGTGAACAAACCGAAAGGATCGAAGATCGGGGTCTGCGAGTGGTGCGGGCTGATCGATCATCACCTGGTGGACGGCGAATGTGCGCGGTGTCACGCACGTGCTGAGGCTCCGGCGTGCACTACACCTTATGTGGAGCGCCGGCGCGACAAGCAGGCGCATGACGAGCGCCTCGCGTATGCGATCAGCCGGCGGGTGCACTGATGAGTGCGCTGGTGTCGTCCGAACGACTGCTGACGGTGCTCTCGCGACACATCGGGAGCACCCACGGGATCGGGGTGCGCGAGCTGTCTGTTGTGCTCACGGGAGACCGGGATCGGAACGTCGGGGCCGAGCGCCGGGTGCGCAAGGCCGTCGAGGCACTGCGGCTGGAGGGATATCACATCTGTGCGCATCCGAGTCGGGGCTATTACCTGGCTGCGGACTCGGATGAGCTCACGCAGGAATGCGATTTTTTACGGCACCGTGCACTGACATCTCTGCGTCAGTTGAGCGCGATGACACACACGTCAATCCCCGACCTGGTCGGGCAAATGAGGTTTACGACATGACTATACGAGCAGGCAGTCACTTCTTTCCGGGAGAGCTGGATGACCTCATGGATGCAGCGATGGATGGCGGTTCGGTGAAAGAGCGCGATGGACGGGTAGTCGCGCTGGAGCGTGAGCTGGCGATTGAGGGGGCCGTAGACCATATTGCGTGTCTCGGGACGTTCGTTGGGCTGGAGAACAGGCAGGCGTGGTTTACCGCTCCCGAGCATTTTCACCTGGAGGAAGACCACGAGAAGTATGTGCGCGCTCTCAGGTATCTGGAACTGCTCGGGCTGGTCGAGCGACACCCGCAGCACCCCGACTGGGTGCTGATAAAACAGGAGGATGCAGTATGACGATGGAAAAAATACAAGCTAAAGCCGCGTATTACGCGGATTACAGGAGCGTTCTGTCGGCCCAGGTGGCAGCGCTGCAAGGCGAGATCGAAACGCTGAAGCGCGCGCATATGGATGAGATTCGGCGCCTGGTGCGCCACGCGAGTGAGGCCAAGGATATGCTGCGCATCGAGATTTCCGCTGCGCCGGAGTTGTTCGTGCGACCGCGCACGCAGGTGATGAGCGGGATCAAGTGCGGCTACGCCAAGCAACGCGGGAAAGTCGAGATGACCGATGAGGCGGCCGTGATCCGTCGCATACGCACGCTGCTCCCGAGCGAGCAAGCGGAGCTGCTGGTGCGGGTGCGGGAGAACGTGCACAAGCCGGCGGTGTACGACCTGACGGCCGCCGATGCCAAGCGGCTCGGTATCCGCATCGCCGACGATGAGGATGTGGTGGTCATTCGACCGACCGATTCGGAGGTGGACAAGCTGGTCGCGGCACTGCTCGACGATGCCGAGCGTATGGAGGATTCCGCATGAATCCGTTCCTGCGCTACGACGCGGGGAGCGAGCAGATGCGGGTGACGATCGATCCACATCAGCGCATCGCTATGGCCGATACATTCACCGAGCGCACGTGCCTGGAGGCGCTGCGCCGGCGCGATCTGCAGAAGCGGGTGCGCGCGGCGTGCTGGATGCGGTTGCGCGCGCTCCAGGCCGAGGGCGACGCGTGATTCCGCCGGTCGTGCGGCTGCTTTCGTGGCTGTGTCTCGCCGCGCTCATGAGCGCACTGATCGTGTTGACGCTGATCTGTGCGTCGCTGTTCGCCGAGTTCTGCCACCTGTGGCGATTGGAACGTCTCCGCGCGCGGTGGGTGCGGCGGATGCTCGGGAGGCGTGCGTGAGTGCTCACAGCGATCCGCGCCTGCGTGAGCTTGCGCGCATACACATTCTGCGCGACCAGGCTGCGCTGGACGATGTGGCTTATCGCGCGACGATCTGGGCGATCGGGCGCGTGCGCTCTGCGGCCGATCTGGATGCATATCAGCGCCGGCGCCTGATCCGCAATCTCGCCAACCGTGTAGTGCACCGGCCGGGCGATAGGCACTGGGTTACTCCGCGGATACAACTATCCGAGTCCGCGGAGAAAATGGGCAGGAAAGTGTGTGCGTTACTCGCAGCAGCCGAGCGTGAGCACCCGTATGCGGATGCGATCGCACGCAAGATGCGGGGCGTGGATCGGTGGGAGTTTTTGGCGTCGGACGATCTGCACCGGCTAATCGCCGCGCTGCAGATCGATCAGCGCAGGCAGCGTGCGCGATGAGGTGCACTGCCTGGAGCGCGCACGAGGAGGCGCAGTTGCGGCTGCTGTACGGGATGCACCCGGAGATAGAGGTTGCGCGGCGTATCGGGCGATCTGTCTCGGCGATCCATAGCCGGGCGCGAAAACTGGGGATTAGGTCTATGCGGCATCGGCGCTGGACGGACGCCGAGGAACGCCTGTTGAGCGCGCGGTATGCCGATACTCCGATCCCTGAACTGACTGCCCTGTTGGGGCGATCCGCCGAAAAAATACACCAAAAAGCCCATCGCATGGAAATCTATCGGAGCGATGAATTTTTGCGCGGACCGCACGGGAACCGTATGCGCGCCGGAAGCAAGATTGGGGAATCGTATCGATTCCACAAGGGACACATACCCGCGAACAAGGGGTTGCGCCGGCCCGGATGGGCGCCCGGTCGCATGAGCGATACGCAGTTCAAGGCGGGCGACAGGCCGGTGACGTGGGTTCCGATCGGGACGCGGCGCATCGAGCCGGATGGATACGAAAAAATCAAGGTGACAGATTCGCGGCAGCCGGCGCGAAAGAACTGGGAGTATGTGCACGTGCGCGCCTGGGTGGCCGCGCATGGGACCGTCCCGCCGAGCCATGCCGTTGTTTTTCGCGACGGAAATAAGAAAAATTGTGCGCTAGAAAATCTTGAGCTCATCAGCCGCCAGGAGTTGATGAGACGCAATTCCGTGCACCGGCTGCCAAAAGCATTGGCGCAGGTGGTGCAACTCAAGGGTGCGTTGCAGCACCGCATCAACAACAGGAGAAACAGCGATGAAGAATCACATTGAAGACCTCAGGAACCATCTTTTTGCCACACTGGAGGCGCTGGCTGATAAGGACGATCCGATGCCGATCGATCGCGCCGAAGCGATCGCGAAAGTCGCACAGACGATGATCCACAGCGCAAAAGTCGAGGTGGATTTTTTGCGGGTGGTGGGCGGCGAAGGCTCGGGATTTGTCCCGGACGAAGCGCGGGCGCCGAAAGCACTCGGACACGACAAATAACGTGCAGGTTACGTGCCCGGTGTGCAGCGCGCGATGGGCGATCGAGGCCGGCCTGAACGATGCATGTGCGCGCCGGGCGGTGCTGGCCGCAGCGCAGTTACCGCAGGCCACCGGGCCGCTGGTGATCCGCTACGCCGGGCTGTTCCGGCGCCCGGACTGTGCGCTGGACTGGGTGCAGGCCGCGCAGATAATCGAGCGGATCGGGGCATTGATTGCCCGCGGGGAAATTCGCCGGGCACAGGCGTGCGCACGGGCTCCGGTTGCGGTGTGGCGGGAGGCGCTGGAGCAGATGCTCACTCGCCGCGCCGGGCTGGATCTTCCGCTGACCGGCGATGGCTATCTCACCAGTGTGGTGTTTGCGCTGGCCGCTGCGCGCGATGAGCGCGAGCACCACGGGGTAGCCCAAGAGCGTACATCGAGCAGTGCTGCGGAGCGCTCGGATGCTGCGGGCATGCAACGGCTGGACGATCTGCTCAAGCGCGAAGGAATTGGGGCGAGCGAATGATCGAGCCGCGCCTCATCGGGATACCGGGCGACCTGGCGGCGGCGTGCGGGCTGGCTGCGGCGTTGGAACTGGTGCGCTGGCGCGGCGGTCGGCGGCTGTTCATCCCGAGCACGCTGCGCGACGGACATCCGATTGCGCTGCGCCTGGGGACTCCGGCGTTTGTGTGGCTGGTCGGGCGCTATGCGGGCGAGACGATCGCAGTGAGCAAATGCGAGCGCGCCCTGATGCTCGCGCGAGATGCGCAGATTGTGGACGCGCACGACGCCGGCCGCAGCATCATGGAACTGGCGGGTGAGTATGGACTCTCGATGCGCTCGGTGAGTAATGCGATTCGCCGCGGGCGGGACAGCGAATACAACCCGCAGGCCGATCTGTTCGATCGGTTGCGCGCATGAGGCGGCGGCGAGTTATACTTTAATCGCCGGGCACGCGTAACACTGCGTAATGGTGCGCACTTAATGGCCGGGCAGCCATACCGCACACTGCGGGCATGGACACTCAACAGCCGCGAGGCATCCGCAACAACAATCCTGGCAATCTGCGCTGGGGTATCGGCTGGAATGGGTTGGTGCCGGAAGCCGAGCGCACCGATCCGGATTTCTGCCAGTTCACCAGCGCTCATTTTGGGCTGCGTGCCCTGGCGATGAATCTGCACAACTACCAGCGTCGGCATGGGCTGAAAACCGTGCGTGAGATGATTACGCGCTGGGCACCTCCGAGCGAGAACGACACTGAATCCTACATCCGCGCCGTCGCAGAGTACATGCACGTGAGCGATAATCAGGACATCGATACCTCGCATGTTTTCATGCTGCTCCATATGGTGCGCGCAATCGTCATGCACGAGAACGGCTTCGGGCCCCTGATGTATGGACGCTGGTATCCCGATGACGTGATGGACTCGGCCATCAAGGCTGCGTTGTGAATTGGCTGGACCTGGGTAAGAAAATTGCCACGCTGGGCGCGACGGTGCTCGGCTCGGCGGTGGGTGGCCCGCTCGGCGGGATTGCGGGTGCCCTGGTCGGGAAGCTCCTTGGCGTGAGCCCAAAAAATGGCGCGGGTGGTGTCAGCGACGCTCTCGATGCACTCGGGCCGGATGCGTCAAAAATAAAATTGCAGGAAATCGAGAACGCGCATGCCGAGGTGCTCACGCAGATCAATGCGCTCCAGGTGCAGGCACAACAGACGAATCAGACGATGCGGGTGGAATACGGCTCTGCGGATGCCTATGTCCGTCGCTGGCGCCCCACGTGGGGCTACGTGAGCGCGGCAGCCTGGGCGATCGAAGCACTCGCGATTATGGGCGCCGTCATCGCAGCGGCGGTGCTGGCGTTGCGGTCCGACTCCACCGGCGCACAGGCGCTGCTGGGCGCGGTCACTTCACTGGTGTATGCGCTGGCCGGTCTGTGGACGCTCGCACTCGCCGTGCTCGGCGTCAATGTGGTGCAACGCAGCCGGGACAAGCGCACTCAGATGGGCGCCGGTGCCGCGCGCAAAAGCGAGGTGGCCACGCTGATCGAGAAAATTCCGGGAACTCGGAGATCGTAAATAATGGATAGGCCGAACGCTCATGGATGATCTGGATCGTGCTCAGCAGTATGAGGAGATGGAGCGCGCGGCCGCGCTCTCTCGGCGTGTGCGCCCAGCGCGCCCGAAAGTAGATCTTAGGCGTGCGCGGATGTGTACGGATTGCGATGAGCGAATCCCGACCGCTCGGTTGCGGGCGATTCCGGAGGCTATACGGTGTGCCTGGTGTCAGGGCACTCACGAGCGCGGGGCACCCCCTTTATGATCACCGGGTTCGATTGGCGCTACGTCGCGGTGCTGGCGACCATCGAGGGCACCACGATGGGCATCATCCTGTGGGCCGTGCGCGTGCTCACGCGAAAATCGATGGAGGAAACCAAGCGCCAACTGGCGGAGATGTCGAGCAGCGGGGATCTGAATATGCGCTCGATTGCGCAATTGCGCGAGACGCTGGCGGAGCATCGGGTGGAGATTGCTACACATTATGTACGGCGGGAAGATGCGGTCGTGTTTTTTTCGCGGTTCGAGCAAAAGCTGGACACGATCTGGGAATTTCTTCATAAGGAGCAAAAGCACCGTGGATCCCCATCAGATTGAAAAAAATCGGCGTGAGACTCTGCGCTGGCGCATCCTGCAGAGCTTGCACATTGCGAGCCCCGGCCCGCTGTCGGACGATGTGCTGATGCAGGCGGTCGGTGGGCCGGAGATGCCGCTGACTACTCACGATTTGCGGCGCGAGCTGGATTACCTGGAGCGGCGCAAGCTGCTCACGATCGCCGGCCGCGGTGAGCAACCGCAGTGGGATTGTGCGCTCACGCGCTTCGGCTCGGATCTCGCCGAGTACGAGATTCCATGTGAGCCGGGGATCGCGCGACCGCAGAAGTATTGGTGATGCCGCAGCGTAGTGCGGTCACGCAATTACCCGATGCGGTGCGCACGGAGCTGGAGAAGCGGCTGCTGCGCGGCGGATTCGCGGGTTATGTCGCGCTGGCCGATTGGCTCGGGGAGCAGGGCTACCAGATCGGCAAGTCGGCCGTGCATCGCTACGGGCAGGCGTTCGCACGCCGGATGAGTGCGCTGAAAATCGCGACCGATCAGGCGAAGGCGTTGGCGGAGGAATCGAGCGATGACGAGGGGGCAATGAATGAGGCACTTATCCGGTTGGTCCAGACTCGTACTTTTGAGATTCTTATCGCGCTCGATGAAGATGCCAAGTCAGCCGACCTGGCAAAGATCGGCCGCATGGTGGCCGACCTCGCCCGGTCGTCGATCGGGCAAAAAAAGTGGGCGGAAACGGTAAGGAACAAGCTCCAGGCCAAGCTGGATGCCTACGCCGGCCGCTCGGGCCTGTCCGGGCAGCAGGCCGAGGATCTGCGCCGCGAACTGCTGGGCGTGGTGGCGTGAGTACGCTCGGCGAAGGGCTGCTGCTGCGGGGCCAACGGGCCTGGGTGGCGGATGACTCACGCCTGAAGGTGTGCGAGAAAGGCCGACGCACGGGCATTACTTGGGCGGAGGCATCCGACGATGTGCTGATCGCCTCGACCAACCGCGATGCCGGCGGCCAGAACGTGTTCTATTTTCCCCAGGCAAAAGAGGATGCGATCGAGTACATCGAGACGGCGGCCAAGTGGGCACACGCCTATGACCGCGCAGCCGGTGAGATCGAGCACGGGAGCTGGGAAGACGAGATCGGCGTGGTGCTCCCGGTGGACGATCCGGACAAGGGGATCCAGACCTACCGGATTCGCTTCCCATCGGGTAATCGGATCGTCGCGCTGAGCAGTGCCCCGAGCCGCGCGCGCGGCAAGCAGGGTATTTTCGTGCTCGATGAGGCAGCGTTCCATCCCGATTTGCCGGGCGTTTTAAAGGCTGTTTTAGCGACAATTTTACGCGGCGGAAAGGTGCGTGTAATCTCCACACACAACGGAGAGAACAATCCATTTAATGAGCTGGTGACGGAAATCCGCTCCGGCCGGCGCAAGGGCACGGTGCATCGCTATCCATTCAAGGAAGCGGTGGCGGACGGGATGTATCGCCGCATCTGCGAGATTGAAGACACGCCCTGGAGCGCGGATGCGCAAGCGGCCTGGGTGGCGGATGCGTATGCATTCTACGGCGACGATGCAAGCGAAGAATTGGATGCGGTCCCGAAGTCCGGATCGGGGACGTTCTTGTCCGGTGTGCTGATCGAGTCGCGCATGGGCGATGCACAGGACGGGGCGCACGTGCCGGTGCTGCGCTTGGCATACGAGACATCGTTCGCTACGCGCCCACGCGCCGAACGCACCAGCGAGTGCGCGGCGTGGATAGAGGATCACCTGGATGCAGCACTCGATCGTCTGGACACGGGCCTGGAACACGGGTACGGGATGGATTTCGGGCGCACGGGCGATTTGTCTGCGATTGCGGTGTGGGAGCGGGCCCAAGATTTGACGCTGTGGATCCCGCTGATAATCGAGATGCGCAACACGCCATTCGATCAGCAGGAACAGGTGCTGTTTTATGTGATTGATCGGCTGCCGAACTTCCGCTGCGGAGCGAACGATGCGCGCGGGAACGGCCAGAGCGTGGCCGAGCACGCGTGGCAACAGTACGGGACAGCTCACGTGCTGGCCGTGATGCTCTCTACCGAGTGGTATCGCACGCACGGTGCGCCGTTCAAGGCCGCATTCGAGGATGATACGATCCGGATCCCGCGCGATGCCGATGTGCGCGCGGATCTGCGCACGATCCGGATGGATAACGGGGTGGCAAAGATACCGGACAATGCGCACGGGACAGGGACCGACGGCAAGCCGCGCCACGGCGATACGGCCATTGCGATCTGGCTCGCGCATTATGCGAGCAGACAAGACGTGGAATGGGAGTACGACGGCTACATCCCGGTGCGCATGCGAGGAGAAGAGGCACGCGCTCGGGCGCGACCGGTGCGCGTGACGGCAGACTGGCGAGGAGCAGGAGCGCTTTGATGAAGTTGAGGCAATCGAAAATACTGGGACCCGATGGGCAACCGATACGCACGGAACTGCTGGGTGAGGAAATAGCCGCACCCACGCTGACCGGCATCCGCTCGGTGTGGGATCGTGTGCCGATGGCGGGGAATTTGTCGCCTACGCTGCTGGCGAACTTGCTGATCGAAGCAGACCAGAATGCACCGCGAAACTATCTCACGCTGGCCGAGGAAATGGAGGAGCGCGATCCGCATTATTCCAGTGTGCTCGGGACGCGGAAAAAGGCGGTATCGGGACTGGAAATAGCGGTCGAGGCCGCGGGTGACGATGTCGCGTCCAAAAAACAGGCCGATGCCGTGCGCGAGATGGTGGCCGATCCGGTATTCGAGATCGCGATTTTTGACATGCTCGACGCGCTCGGGAAGGGTTATAGCGTGATCGAGATCGTATGGGATCGCAGCTCGCAGTGGTGGCCCACGCGCTACGTGTGGCGCGATCCGCGATTCTTTTTGTTCGACCTTGCGACGATGCGCGAGTTGCGCCTGCTCGATGACGAGCACATCATGGGCACATCGCTGCCGCCCTATAAATTTTTGGTGCACGATCCGCACCTCAAGAGCGGTATCCCGATCCGCGGCGGATTGGCCCGGTTGGCCGCTGCGGCCTACATGTGCAAGTCCTTCACTCTCACGGACTGGATGGCATTCGCCGAGCTCTACGGGATGCCGCTGCGTGTCGGGCACTACGGACATGGCGCGACCGAGGATCAGATTAATACGCTGATTACCGCGGTCGCGAACATCGGGACCGATGCCGCTGCGGTGCTGCCCGAGGGGATGCAGATCGAGTTTGTCGGCAACATCGGCGCGAGCTCGAAGGGCGGCGGCCAGGATCTGTTCCAGCCGCTGGCCGATTGGCTGGACCGGCAGGTGTCAAAAGCCGTGCTCGGCCAGACGCTTACGACCGATGCGCTCTCGACCGGACTCGGAAGCAATACCGCGAGCGTGCACGATGAGGTGCGCGCGGACATTCTGCGCAGCGACAAGAAGCAGGTCCAGAATACGCTGAACCGCGACCTGGTGCGCCCGTTCATCGATCTGAATTTCGGCCCGCAGCACCTGTATCCGACGATCATGCTGAATATTTTCGAGGCCGAGGATGTATCCACGCTGTCGACTGCACTCTCGTTGTTGGTCCCGCTCGGCCTACGCGTGAGCCAAGACGAATTGCGCAACAAGATCGGGATGCGCGATCCCGCAAGAGACGAAGAAGTGCTCACGCCGGGGACATCTCCCGCGCCGGCTGCTCCCGTTTCTCCGGCGAAAAATACCGCGCTGAATGCACCCGAGGCGAATCCGCAGGATGTGCCCTCGGCGGACGATATCGATGAGCTGGCAGATGCCGGAGCCGGCGACTGGGAACCGCTGATGAGTCCGCTGGTGCGTGCGATCGAGCGGCTCGCGCAGGAGGTGGCCGATGCGGGCGGCGGTGCGGCCGAGTTCAAGGCCCGGCTGCCGGAGCTGTATGCGCAGATGGATGAAGCGCGGATCGCAGAAGCTGTGGCTACGGCCACATTCAAGGCCCGCGCGCTCGGCGACGCTACCGACAATCCCGCCGCACAATAAGATGGCTGCGGCAAAATTTCCCGGGCCGGTTCCGCGCGGTGCGATCGACTACATCGCGCACAAGGATCTGCGCCCCGGATTCCACTACCAGGACGTGTGGGGCGCAGAGCACGCGCACGGGTTCACGGTCGCAAAAATGATGAAGCTCGATCTGCTGTCCGATACGCAGGCGAGCCTGGCTGCGGCCGCGGCGAACGGCGAGACGTTCCGGAGCTGGGCGCAGAAGATCCGGCCCACGCTGGAAAAGCGCGGCTGGTGGGGTGTGAAGCAGATGGTCGATCCGCTCACCGGCAAGACGCAGAGCGTGCAACTCGGATCCGCGCGGCGTTTGCGCACCATCTTCGGCTCCAACATGCGCGCGGCCCGCGCGGCCGGTCAGTGGCAACGCATCCAGCGCAACAAGGCCACCAGCCCGTACCTGCTCTATCAGCTCGGCCCGAGTATTCATCACCGGCCCTGGCATGTGGCGCTGGCAGGCACGCTGCTGCCGGTGGACGATCCCACCTGGGATGCGATCTATCCACCGAAGGGCTACGGTTGCAAGTGCTGGGTGCTCGCCGTCACGCACTCCGGCCATGCCAGGCTCCAGCGCGATGGCTACCGGGATCCGTTGGCACCGCAACAGATCGATCCCAAGACGGGCCTCCCGACGGGACACTTGCAAAAACGCATGAAAAGCGTGAATACGAAGCCACCCAGGTTTGCGTATCGGGACTTCGTGAACAAGCGCACCGGAGCGATCCAGCGCGTCCCGGCCTTCATCCTGCGTCGCCTGGTCGATGGCCGCGTGACACGCGTGGAGACACACATACACCCGGCGTGGACCGGTAATGTCGGCAAGCAGCGGGCAGCGTGGCTGAATCGTGCGCTCGGCGACAAGCTCGATGCCGCCGATCAGCAGCTCGCCCATGCGGCCGTGCGCACGGTAGCGCACAGTCCTCTATTGGATGCGTACCTGGCACAGGTTCGCGCGCATGTCGATATCCTGCGCGGGGGCACCGCCGGAGCAAAACAGACGGCGCGCGCGATAGGAGATCTGCCCATAGGATTTGTGGGAAGATCTCTACAGCAGGCCATCGGGAGCGAGACGCAACTGGTGCGCCTGTCCCCCGAGACCACGGCCAAGCAGTTCAGCAGCCATCCGGATCTGTCGGCTACCGATTACTTCCGAGTAGACGATACGCTGAGCCGCGGTTTAGTGATCGAACACGATCCCACACGATGGGTGTTTTTTCGACACGCCCAGGGTCGCATTTTCAAAGCCGTTATAAAGGTGGTAAAAACGCGGCCCGAACTTTACCTGTTGAGCGCGCAGTATGCAGACGAGCGCGAAATATCCAGCGAGCTGCGACGCGGAAAGGAAATACGCAAGGAACAAAAGTAAAGCGGCGCGGGGCGAGGCCCGCCTGGAACCTCGCATTGCGCTCATCGCCGGTGGCGATGGCTACGGCGGCCAGAATATTACCGTGTCACCCGCGCCTCGTCGGTCACTTTAGCCGCACTCATTATCGGGGTCAAGACCGGCATGTCGCAAAATGTGACACGCTAGCCCCTTAAATCGCCTCAGACGGTTTTCGTGCGCAACCGCACCCTATCCCGCATGTCGAAAACGATCGCAAAATTTAAACGCAATTTAAATGGCTTCTCGCGTGTGTTTGGGGGTCTGTTGTGGGGCGTTTCCGGAGTCTGGAAAATAAAGCTTGACATTAGCAGATAACCGGCTATACTGGACATGTAGATTGATGAGGCGGGACATTCCGCCACCGTTGCGCCCCGGGTCGGGCGCCAGGAGAACGAGAAATGTATACCGAAATCCTCTCATACGAGCGTGCCGGCCGACGCACTTGGATCGCGCGCCTCACCGGAGCGTGTGAAAAATACGATTTTGATCGTGATTTCCTCGATGCGAACCGCGTCATCCCGTCCCGCAGCGGCCGCACGGGAACCCTGGAATACGACCTCGCTCCTGGAGTGTACGAGTCATGCACGCGTGGCGCGCGTGAGCTCTTCCGCGTCAAGGAAGACGGAGAGGCCGTGCTGGTATCGCCCGAGCGGGCACACCAGCTCGTAGATTGAGTACCCAGCCATGAGGGTCTTATGGCCCTCACAGGTGGGCATTCCGCCAGCGCCCCGGCGGCTTCCGGGACAGGAGAAAGAGCATGAATAGCGATTGCAGACTGGCATCCGTTAATGGCAGCCCCACCGTCGAGTGGCGTGCAATAGACGGAGCACCCGTACCCTACATGGTGACGATACAGCGTCGGGTGCTCACCTCCGCCGCCGACGAATATGACGATGGCGGGAGCGAGTGGGAGACAGTCACCGTGGGCGATGTGGCCGACCAGATCGCGCTCGATGGCCCCGTAGCGCGCTGGCTGCGCGAGCAGACGCGGGTGGATTGTCGGGCGGTGATTAGAGCGCTGTCGCACGGCGGCCGAGATATACCGGCCCACCTCGACAATGTCAACGCGACATGAAAGGCTACATACGTCACATCACGCTCACTACCGGACACACCCGGGAGTCGTGGCCCGGCGAAATATCGGCTGAGGCCGTGACTGTGTGCCGGGCGCTGATCGTGCAGATCACGGCAGGCGCCGTCTCCGAGACGGTGCCTATCCCCGGCCAGCCCGGCTATTCGCTCGGCGGCCGCGCCACTGCGCGCTGCATGACGGCGATTGTCTACGCCGATGGGCCGCCATCGGAACCGGTCTGTACTATCGGAGTCGCCTCGCATTCACGCTGCGGTGCACGCCTGTGGCGCGCGCTACACCGGTGGGGAGAGACGCCGGTGGTGACCGATCCAGAGCGGTGCCCGCCGGAACCGTGGGTAGCGGCTGCGCTCGATGCGGGCATTGCCCGACACGTATCGGAGAGCGCGTGGCTCGTGGATTTCGAGCGCTGCCTGGCCTGGGCGTGGCTCGCACACATCGGTCACCCGGCGTGGCCGGCGTGCACGCACGAGGTGTATTGCCCGCGCTGCGAGCGGTGGGGCGTCGGACGCACGGATAGGGGCGATAGATTGTGCGCGCGCTGCGGGTTGGTATTGTGAGCGCGTCGGATCTGCTCGCCTGGCGCAAGCGGCTCGGGTGGACGCAGGCCCGGGCCGCGCATGAGCTCGGAATCCGGGCTCCACATTATCGCGAGCTCGAATCCGGGCGCCAACCGATCCGCAGGGTGTACGCGCTAGCCTGCGCCGAGCTCACGCGCTCAACCCAACACTGAGTGCCGTCCCGGCGGTATATACTTCAATCGACGGATAGCAGGGATGGAATGCGCAGCGATGCGCACTTACTCCAGCGCAGCCCGGCCTCCAGACTGGGCGCATGAAACTGAATCCGGCCGCCGTCCGCTATTTGAACAGCCTGATCCGCTCCGGAGCGATCGATCGCGCGGATGCGTGGTCGTTTTCCGCGGCCGACGGCAATGCACTGCTCGGGCCGCAGGGCGCCGACTGGAGTGCATACGAGAATGTGCACCTGGGCATCGATGCGCAGAGCACGGGAAAAACCAAGGCGCACTACGGTTACCCGGCGGCAAAGAAGGCCGGTGGAAAAGTGCGGCTCTACCTGTCGGCATTACGCGCGATTCGCTCGCGCGCGGCTCAGCAACATGAGCGCGATATTTTCGATGCGGCCGGCACGCTCTACTCCGCCGCACTCAAGCACGCCACGAACAGCATGGCTGCGATGTGCATGGCACTGAATCCCGGCGAGGCAGCCGAATGGCTGGAGCTGATACCGGCAGCCGATGCAGAGGGGATTGTTCGTGGCCGCGACGGGCGCTGGTGGTTGATGCCGGATCCGCAGGCGGTTGCAAATAGCTATGACATGCCGATCCCGATTGACATCAATCATTCCGTCGTGCGGCTCGCGCCAGAAGGTGAATCGTCTCCGGCGCAAGGTTGGATAGAAAAGCTGGAAGTGCGGAACGGCGCGATCTTCGGGCACGTCGACTGGACCGAACGCGGAAAGACGGCTGTCGCAAACCGCGACTACCGGTTCTTTTCGCCGGTGTTCCAGTTCGATCCCAAGAGCCAACAAATCCGGAAACTGATCGGCGTCGGGCTGGTGAATCAGCCCAACTTTAATCTCGCCGTGAACGATCTCGATAATTTTTACCCCGAACTCTCACTGGAGGATGACGCAGTGGACAAAACAATCCTTGAAGCACTCGGCCTGAATGCCGAAGCCGCGACCACCGATGCGGTGACGGCAATCAATGCGCTGAAAACCGCGCGCGGAACGCCGGCGCTCGACCGGTTTGTGCCGCGCGCGGACTACGACACCGCAATCAATCGCGCGCAAACGGCGGAGACCGCCGTGGCCGCTCAGGCCCAGGCCGCGCTCACCGCAGAGATCGAGACTGCGATCAATGCCGCGCTGGAAGCGGGCAAGATCACGCCGGCTACCGCCGAATATCACCGCGCGCAGTGCGCGGCCGAAGGCGGCTTGGAACGCTTCACGGCGTTTGTGGCCGCAGCGCCGGAGGTCGGCGGGAAGACCGGACTCGACGGGCGCAGTGCCGACGCCGGCCAGACTGCGCTGAACGAGGTGCAGCAACAGGTCGCGGCGATGTTCGGGAACAGCGTCGAAGACATCCGCAAATATGGCTTAGCCGAGGAGGCCGCGTAATGGCTCTTGCAGCAGACAGAAACACGCCGATGGAAGACGGCGAACTCGTATCGGTGCCGGTCGCGGCAGCGGTGAAGATTTTCGCCGGGGCGCTGGTGGTCGCGAATGCGACCGGCTATGCCGCACCCGGATCGACCGCGCTGGCGCTGACCTATCTCGGCCGCGCCGAACAACAGGTGGATAACCTGCTGGGAGGCGCCGGAGCAAAGACGGTGAACGTGCGCAGAGAGAAGGCGTTCAAGTACGCAAACAGCGCAACCGATCCGGTGACGCAGGCGTCGCTCGGATTGGTGTGCTACATCGTCGATGACGAGACGGTGAGCGCGACATCAGGCACGGCCACGCAGTCGGCTGCGGGTATTGTGCTCGGCCTCGATTCCAGCGGCGTCTGGGTCTACTGATCAAAGGAGCTATGAAAGATGCTTATCAATAAACAGGCATTAGATGCCGTTTTCCTGAACCTGAAAACGACCTTTAACAAGGCGTTCGAGGCCGCTCCCAGCGACTGGGCCAAGACCGCGATGCTCGTCCCGAGCGGATCGAGCCAGAGCAACTACGACTGGCTCGACCGGTTCCCGCGCATGAAAAAGTGGATCGGGGACAAGACGATCAAGAGCCTCAAGGCGTTCACTTACATCATCGTCAACGATGATTGGGAAGCGACGGTGGAAGTGGATCGCAACAATCTGAAAGACGACAACCTGGGCATCTATGCCCCGATGGCAAAAGATGCCGGATTCAGTGCGAAGACGATGCCCGATGAGATCGTGGCCGATCTGAAGAACAACGCGTTCACGTCCAAGTGCTACGACGGACAATATTTCTACGATATCGACCATCCGGTCGAGGACGGCAACGGGAATACGACCAGCGTGAGCAACAAGGGCACTGCTGCATTGTCGGCGGCTACTCCGGCACTCGCACTCGCGAGCCTGGGTGCGGCGCGACACGCGATCATGAATGTCCGCGACAACGAGGGCCGGCGCCTCGGACTGCTCCCGGATATTCTCGAAGTTCCGGCGGCGCTTATGGAAGTCGGGCACACGCTGTGCACCGCGGATAAGCTCGATGACAACTCACCGAATCCGTACAAGGGCACGCTGCAACTGATGGTGAATACGCGCCTGACGAGCGATACGGCCTGGTTCGTGCACGTGACTTCGCGCCCGGTCAAGCCGTTCATTTACCAGCAGCGCGAGGCGCCGATCTTCGTCCAGCAGATCAACATGGAGTCGGACAATGTGTTCATGCGCAAGAAGTTCCGTTTCGGAGCCGAGGCGCGTGCCGCCGGTGGCTACAGCTTCTGGCAGATGAGCTACGGCTCGACTGGCTGAGGAATCACCCCTGGCCCATGAGTCCCCGCGCCGAGCGGCGGTAACGGGAAGAGGCCACTAAGGGGCCGGAGCCGCACATTCTCCGGCCCTTTTATTAGGAGGTATTTGTGAACAAAATCGAAACGCTGATTGTACGCACGGTGGCCGGGACTTTTCGGCGCTGCGGGATCGCATTCTCCGAGGAGGCCATGCGCCTGGATCCCTCGGTGCTGAGCAAAAAACAGGTGGCCGAACTCAAGGCCGAGCCCGCACTGGTCGTGAGCACGGAAGCTGCTCCGGAGCCGGATCCTTCCGATCCGGCGCCCGCAGCCAAGACGAAAAAGAAATAAACGATGCCCGCGCTGGTCTATGCATCGCAACAGGACATAGCCGACCGGTACGGTAACGATCGGTTGTTGCTGCTGGCTGACCGGGACGGTGACGGTATTGCGGATGTCAATGTAGTAGCGGATGCGCTGGCGGATGCGCGGGCCACGACGGACAGTTATCTGCACGAGCGCTACCAGCTCCCGCTCACCCAGGTGCCGAGCATTGTCGCGCGCATCAACGTGGACCTGGCCGTGTACTACATGGCGAATAACGAGAGCTTGCTCTCGGACCTGGTCACACAACGCAAGGTGGATGCGATCTCGGATCTGAACAAGATCGCGACCGGGAAAATCAAGCTCGATGTGCCCTCTCCGCCGACGGTCGGCGGCGGTGTCACGCTGGAGACGTCCCCGCGGATTTTCGGGCGCGACAAGGTGCGTAACTGGTGAGCACGGCAATCACGTTCGACATGCGCGCGCTCGGCGCAGTGAGTCGGCGCTTCAGCGTCGAGCGCCTGGCGAACAAGCAAACACTGATGGATGCGATCGGGTTCGCAGTCGAGAATCAGACGCGCGACCGGATCGCGAACGAGAAGGAATCTCCGGAGGGCGCGCCGTGGAAACCGTGGAGCCCGGGGTATGCCGCCACACGCGCCGGCGGCCAGAGTCTGCTGCAGAGCGAAGGGGATCTGCTCGATACGCTCACCTATGCCGTAGACATCGATGGTGAGGCGGTAGAGATCGGGAGCAATCAGCCCTATGCGGCGATCCAGCAATTCGGCGGGAAATCGGGCATGCCGCCCGGGCCTGCAGCCATTCCGGCGCGGCCCTACCTGGGGCTGAGTGTGGATAATCAGGATGAGATCGAGCACCTGGTCACACGCTGGCTGGATGAGCATATTGTGGGCGCACCGCTGTGAGCGCGGTACTCGATATGCGCGCGGCGATGGTCTCTACGATCAAGGCCGCTGTGCCCGCGTTGCGCAGCGTGGAATCGCATCGCGGCCGCTTCGATTCCACGGCCGAGATCAAGCGCTATGCCGTGCGTGCACCGGCGGTGCTGGTGGCGTGTTCCGGATTTCGCGTGGCCGCCCAAAGCGGGGGCATTTTGCGCATCGCGGCGAACTGGAGCTGGTTCATTCTCACGCGCGATACGCCCACCGCGACCCGCGATGCCTATGCGCTCACGCTGGTCGAGACGCTGTCGGGACTGATCGAGGATGCCGATTGGGGCCTGCCCGATGCGCTCACGCCGGGACCCCAGCGTGCGGATAATCTGTATGCCGGAACAATCGACCAGCTCGGCGTTGCGGTGTGGGCGCTGGGATTCACCCAGGCACTCACCGTCGATCGACTGTCGACTGCGGACTATGCCGCGCTCGGCGCATTTATCACGTTCCATGCCGATGTGGATGTTGCGCCGGCGGACGGCCAGATCGACATCACCGAAACGGACACATTGCCACAATGAAAAGGAGTACCACCCCATGACGACGCTACACATCAAACCCCGCGCCGGCGTGACCGTGCGCGATCCGCGCTCCGGGCGCGCCCTGGCTCGCACCGGCGAGCACAAGCCGCGCATCACTTATTGGCTGCGCCGTCTGCGCGACGGCGATGTAATCGAGCTGGGCGCAAAGCCTGCGGCCAAGCCGGACCCAAAGTCCACTGGAGGTAAATCGTGAGTATTGCATTCGACACCATCCCGAACGATGTGCGTGTGCCGCTGGCATACGTGGAGTTCGATGCGACCCGCGCGCAGAGCCGGATCGCCGACGAGAATTACACGCTGCTGGTGATCGGCCAGCGGATTGCAGCCGGGACTATCGCCGCCGGCGTACCGACGCTGGTGCAATCGGGTGCCCAGGGCGAGACGTATTTCGGGCGCGGCTCGATGCTCGCGAATATGATCGATGCGCTCAAGCTCGCCGATCGGCACGTGCGCACTGTCGCGATCGCACTCGACGATGACCCCTCCTCGGTCGCCGCATCGAGCACGATCACGATCGTCGGGTCCGCAACCGCGGCGGGCACGCTGATGCTCTACATCGGCGGTAAGCGCGTAGCGGTACCGGTCGCATCCGGCGATTCGGAAACCATCGTGGCTGCGAGCATCGTTACGGCCGTGGCGGCCGATACGACGCTGCCGGTGAGCGCATCTGCTGCGCTCGGAGTGTGCACACTGCTCGCCATCAACCTGGGCCTGGCGGGCAACAGCATCGATGTGCGCACGAACTATTACGTCGGAGATGTCACTCCGGCCGGGATCACGGCGACCCTCACCGCGATGGCCGGCGGAACGCTCAATCCCGATGTGTCCGTAGCCATCACGGCGATGGCGGATACGTGGTACCAGGCGATCGCATTCCCCTACACCGATCCGATCAGTCTCCCCGCGCTCGAAACCGAGCTGACGAGCCGCTTCGGCGGTCTGCGCCAGATCGACGGGATCGCATTCAGTGCCGTCTCCGGCACTGCGGCGGTGATCGACACCTTCGGCGGCACGCAGAACAGCCCGCACATGTGCACGATGGGCTGCGGGGCATCGCCCACAGCGCCGTGGGTGTGGGCGGCTGTGGTGGCCGTGATCGCCGGGGCCGCACTCGATCTGGACCCGGCGCGCCCGCTGCAAACGCTGGCGCTGCCGGGGCTGTTACCGCCCGCGGTACAGGATCGCTGGACGTTCGACGAGCGCGATTTGTTGCTTCACAACGGCATCAGCACCTTCGAGGTATCGCCGGGAGGCGTGCCCGCGATCGAACGCCTGATCACCAATTACCAGAAGAATGCAGCCAACATCGCGGACACCAGCTACCTGAACGTGAACACGCTCGCGACGTTGTCCTACATCCGCTTCGCGACTCGCGCGCGGATCACGAGCAAGTTCCCGCGCTACAAGCTCGCGGGCGATACCGTCAAGGTCGCACCGGGCCAGTTCATCGTGACGCCCTCGATCATCCGTGCGGAGATGATTGCGCTCGCCCAGGAGCTGGCCGCTGCGGGCATCGTGGAGGATTTGGCACAGTTCAAGGCGGACCTGGTAGTGCAGATCGATCCCACCGATCCGGATCGCGTGAATGTGCTCAGCTCACCCAACCTGATCAATCAGTTGCGCATCGTGGCTGAACAGATCCAGTTCATTCTTTAAGGTAAGGAGCGCAGACAATGGCGAAAAAACTATTCGGAAAGGCGACCGTTCGCATCGACGGCCAGGAGTTGATCAAGGCCCAGGACGCGAGTTTCGACCTCGGCGGCGTGCAACGCAATACCGTAAAAGGCAACGCGGTGTACGGCTTTGCCGAGGCTGCAATGGAAGCCTCGGTGGACATCAACGTCTTCGTTGCAAGCACGACGGATCTGGACGCGATCGCGTCCGGCGACGATGTGACGGTGCTGTTCTCGGCCGATAGCGGCCAGCAGTACGTGCTCGCGCACGCGTGGCTGGAGACCCCGCCGAAGCTGACAGAGGCCACCGACGGCGGCAAGGTCCCGCTCAAATACGTCGCGCCCAGCGCAGAGAAAGTCTCGTGACAGTGCGCGTGGAAGGCGATCTGAAGCACGGCTTGCGGATCGGAGAGAAGTTGCATACGCATTTTGCGGTGGGCGCAGCGGATACCGGCGACCTGTTCGATGCCGAGGAACAGATCCCGGCTTCACGCCCACTGGCCTACCGTGCTGCGCTGCTGACGCGCCAGCTCGAATACATCGGAGATTACCGCGGTCCGTTCACGCTCGATATGTTGCGCAAGCTCCATCCCGTGGACTTCGGGCTCCTGGTGGATGCCCAGGTGAGCGTGGATGAGCAGGGAGAAATTGCAGTAAAAAAATGAAGGGTCTGCATCGGCAGATGCTGATGATCGCCACCAAGACGGGCTGGACGCGAGCCGAGATCCTGGCACTGCCGGCGAGCGAGTTCGGGTTCTATGTGCGTGAGTTGATACATACAACCGATGCAGACGAGGAGTAAGCAAGCGTGCCCGATAGCAGCCTGAATGTCGCATTAAGGATCTCCGCCCGGGATGCCTTCAGTGGTGTGCTCGGGGGATTGCGCCGCAAAATCAGCGGCCTGGGCTCCGAGGCTAATCGCGTCCAGGGCGAATACGACAAGATGTTCCGCCACATCGCCAAGGGCATCGCAGGCATCGCCGCCGCCCGCTACGACTTTCACAAGTTTCTGATTCCGGGGATTACGGCTGCCGCCCAGTTGCAGGAATCGCTGCTGTCGATCAAGCAGATCCTGCAAGGAGCGCACCCGGATGCAAAAAAGCTGGCCGATGAAATGGCCCGCATGCGCTTTAACGCGGTTGAAGTATCCAATGTGATGAAGTATTCCGCGCGTGATATTGCGGAGGTGCAGCGCCAACTGATCATGAGCGGTGTTCCCCAAGCGGCCATTCTCGACAAGATAACCAAGGCCGGTCGCATCATCAGCCGCGGCGCGGCCTATTACGTAGAGGCGCTGGCCGAGACCCAGGGCACGACGCCGGGAGAGACCTCGAAGCAAATAGGCAATATCGGGCATGCGCTCCAACTGCAGCCGAGCCAATACGGAAAGTTGATTAACCTGATTTCGATGGCTGGTCCTACGGCCTCCGGCGACCTGACACAAATGTTCCATGTGCTGGAGAACATCGGGGCCATATCGACCTACGCCGGAAACACCAAACCGATCGAGTTGTTGGCAGCGCTCAAGACGGTGTCTCCGCTGGGGGAACAAGGCGGTTCGGACCTGGCCTTGTTGTTGGAAGCCATATCCGGGATGCGCGTGCGGGGAAGAAAATACCTGGAACACGCAGGTCTCGCGGGCGCGTTTTACACCAAACAGGGCCAGTTTATCGGGCTCGCAAAGTCAATCGAAAAACTACAAAAGATAGTCGCACCCATGACGAAAGAGAGGGAAAATGCAATCTTCGGTCCGATCTTCGGCCCCAGTGGGCTCAAAGCCTTTGCGCTGCTGATGGCCCACGGGCCCGGGGTGAAAAGCTACGCGTGGATTCTCGCGGACATCCTGAAACAGGCCAACCTGCGCCAACAGCGCCATGTGTGGGGCTCAGGGCTCATCGCCCAGGGCAACATCTTGGGTTCAACCAACCAGAACACATTGGCCGCATTGTTTTATCCGGCATTGCATCCCATCACGGAACTCACCCATTGGGCCGGTGTTCAAAGTGCGCATTTGGGGGCCTACGCCACCAAAAATAAGGGATTAGCTGAAGGCGTAACCTACGGTTTGGGTGCCGTGAGTGGGCTCGCGGGGCTCTACGGCGTGTATCACCTGATAAAGGCGATCAAGCCCGGCAGCCGCGTGCTCCGCGGGCTGTTTGGCAAGCTCGGCCACACGGCCGGCGGAATCGCCGAAGGCAAGGCCATCCAGGTCGCGACCGGCGTGCAGCCGGTGTTTGTGGTCAATATGCCGGGCGGTAGCGGTTCGCTTCCGGGCGATCGCGGATCCGCGCTGGATACCCTGATCGCCGGCCGGCGCGTGCGCGCAGCGCGGAACATGGAAGGATTGGCGGCATCCACCTCGCGCCTGTCGAAGGTGTCCAGGATGGCGAGCCGGTCGATTGGAGTGCTCAGCGCGGCTGCGGTGGGCTACGCCATCGGTCACGAAATCTATCAGCACGCGGTTAAGGGTTCGACATTCGAGCGCGACATCTATGCGATTATGGACGCGCAGGGGCAGCTTTTCCATTATGGCCGCGGGGCTATGCTGGCGCGAGCCAGCGAAAAAGGCCGGCGCCTGAATAAAGGCCATCTCGTACGGATGAATGCCGCCCGTCGCGTGGACGTGAACATACATGTTTCTCGTGATGGCAATGTGACGGTGCACAAGCTCACGAGTTCGCACCCGGACGTGCAGGCGTCTGTCGGCACCGCGCTGAGTACGCCGTGATGTTACGGGCCTATAAATTTAGTGCCCGTCCAATAGGACATAACTTGTCCTTTGGGTCGCACTTTTGTAAGGCGAAAATCGGCCGTCATCCCTTCGATGTACACCGGCTCCCCTTTGGCCAATTCCACGCATTGTCCGAGATCGAACGCTGCCGTCAGAAGTTTTTCGGCCGTTCCGGTGTCTCCTTCGGCCGATATGGTTGCGATCTTATCGAAAACCGCGCTGGATTGGCACCCGACAATCGGTCGCGTTATGTGCATCGGAGCATTATCTTGGGCAGCGTGTGCAGAGATGGAAAAAGCCATTATAGAAGCGATAAAAAATACTTTAATCACGGATTGGATCTCCCAAGGCATCCCCGGAGCATAGCGCGATGAGCTGGCGCGATCAACTCCGCTCCGGATCGTTTCGCGGTGCTCCGTTCCTGATCGAGCATCATGCGACCGAGGTGGGTCGGCGCATTGCGCTACATCAGTATCCGCTGCGCGATACGCCCTGGGCGGAAGATCTCGGCCGCCGGGCGCGACAATTCCGGGTGGAATGCTTTGTGCTCGGGCCCGAATACATGGCCGCACGCGATGCGCTGATCGCCGCGCTGGAGGCGCCCGGAGCCGGTACGCTGGTGCACCCGTACTTCGGGATGCGCCAGGTGGTGGTGGCCCAGGCGGCAAGCGTGAGCGAGTCCACCGAAGAGGGCGGCGTGTGCCGATTCACGATCCCATTCGCGGAGGCGGGCACGCAGACGTATCCGGCGCCGAGCGTGGATACTGCATCGGCGCTCGGATCGGCGGCCTCGGGCACAACAAAAATTCTCGCGAACAGTTTTGCAAATACATTCAGCGTGAGTGCACTCCCGCCGTGGGTGAGCGCGGCGACGATGAGTGAGCAATCGTCTCTGATCGATAGCCTGCGCGCTCTCGCGCGCCGAATCACGACGGTGCCGGCCCAACTGCTCGGATTCCTGAACCAGGCAGCGACGTTGTCGGGCGCACTCTCGCAACTCATCACGGCGCCGGCGGACCTGGCGAATTCGATTATCGCGCTGGTGAGTGGGCTGCAGCACATTGCCGCCCAACCGTTGTCGGCGCTGGATGTGTACGGCAATCTGCTGTCCTGGGTGCCGGGGATCGCACCGACTACGGGCACTACGCCGGCGCGCATTCAGCAGCTCGCCAACCGCTCTGCACTGATCGACCTGGTGCGCGGTGCTGCGCTGGCCGGCGGGACAGCAGCGGTAGCCGCAGTGCCCGCACAATCCTCGACCGTGCTGCGTGGGTTCGGCACGCGCGCGGCTGCGCTCGCTGCACGCGATCTGCTAACAGTGGCTATAGCGGATCAACAGCTCACGGCCACGCCGAGCGCTTATGCCGCGCTCTCGGATCTGCGGGTAGCGCTGGTGCGCGATATTTCTCAGCGCGCGGCCGAGTTGCCGCGCCTGGTCGAGTTCACATCAGCAGGTGTTGTGCCGGCTACGGTGCTGGCGTGGCGACTCTATGCGGACCCCGGTCGCGCACAGGATCTGGCCGCGCGTAACGGGCTGCATTATCCGGGCTTTGTGCCCGGCGGGTGCGCGCTGGAGGTGCTCGATGCGTGATGAGTTCGCGCTCGTGATCGACAGCGTGCGCTATAGCGGCTGGACCGCGCTGCGCGTAGAGCGCGGGATGGATCAGCTCGCCGGATCGTTCTCATTCACGCTCACCGCTCGCTTTGGCGCGGATCATGCGGTGCGCCCGATTCGCCCCGGAGCGAAAGCCGGCGTGAGCCTGGCCGGCGAGACGGTCATCTCCGGTTATGTGGACAAGGCTCAGCCGCATTACGATGCGGATCGACACGAGTTGACGGTATCGGGTCGCGATGCAACCGGCGACCTGGTCGACTGTGCGGCCATCCACAAGTCCGGACACTGGACGAATATGTCGCTCGCACAGATTGCATTCGATCTTATTTCGCCGTTCAAGGCCGGGCTCACGGTGATCGCAAACGTCGGTGCGCCATTCAAGAAGTGGGCGATCGAGGCCGGCGAGACGGTATTCGAGAACCTCGACCGTGCTGCACGCTTTCGTGGCGTACTGCTGTATTCGGATGGTCTCGGCAACCTGGTGATCGGCGAGGCGAGCAGTGCACGCGCGCCGGCCGAGCTCGTGCTCGGTCGCAACATCGAATCGGCCTCCGGGGTCTCCAGCGAACTGCAGCGATTCAGCGATTACATCGTGCGCGCGCAGCAATCGGGGACCAACGAGACCTACGGCGCAGGTGCGGCTGCGCTGAGCGCACAGGCGGCGGATGCGACCGTGCTGCGCTATCGACCGAAGGTCATCCTGGCCGAGAACGAATCGAATGCAGCCGGCGTAAAACAGCGGGCAGATTGGGAGCGGACGGTGCGCGCTGCGCGCGCGCAGACCGTGGTGTATACAGTGAATGGCTGGCGTGCGAACGGCAAGCTGTGGGCACCGAACACAAATACGCATGTGCGCGATCCATTCCTCGGGATCGATGACGATCGGTTTATCTCGCGCGTGGCGTACACGATGGATTCCGAGGGCTTGCGCACCGAATTGAGCGTATTGCCCAAAGCGGCGTATAAAGCGCTGGCATTGCCCGAGCCGGTCGGGCTCGGAGGGATGTACTGATGAACCTGCTCGCCATCCTCGCCCGGCGCATCCGGCTGATGAGCGCACGCGCGGTCGTTTATCGCGTGGATGACTCCCTGAACGTCCAGGGCGTGCAGATCGGTGTACTGGCCGATGAGGTCGCCCAGGCGCAGCGCTTCCAGCAGTATGGATTCAGCAGCGTACCGCTCAGCGGAGCCGAGGCGATCATGGTCTCGATATCCGGTGTGCGCTCGCACGCGGTGGTGATCGCGACCGACGACGGCCGTCACCGGAGAAAGGATATGCAACCGGGTGAAGTCGCGCTCTATACCGACGAGGGCGATTACATCCTGTTCGGACGCGGGCACAAGATCAAGATCGTATCCACCGGTGAAGTAGATGTCACCGCACCGACCGTCACGATCACGGCGAGCACCAAAATCACGCTCGATACGCCCGAGCTGCATTGCACCGGGAAGATCACGGCTACAGGGGATGTAGTGGCCGGCACGGTATCGCTCGATCAGCACGTGCACACCGGCGTCACCAGCGGAACCGAACTCACAGGACCGCCCGCGCCATGAGTGCGGTCGCGATCGTCGGCAATATCGGCACCTTCGACCTGGCGCTCGACGGGGCCGACCTGCTCACCGATGCGGGCCTGGATACTGCCGTGATCCTGTCGCTGTTCTGCGATGCCCGTGCGGACGCTGCAGAAGTCGCACCCGGTGCCGACCCCCGCGGCTGGTGGGCGGATGCACTCGCTACGCCCGCCGCGAGCACGGGCTCGCGCCTGTGGCTGCTGCGCCGCGAAAAGCAGGTTCCGGAAGTGGCCTCACGCGCGCAGGAATACGCTCACCAGGCGCTGGTGTGGCTGGTCGATGACGGCATTGCCTCGCGGGTGGACGTACACGCGAGCTTTCCCGATGCGGATGCACTCGTGATTGCCGTCACCATTTTCCGACCGAGTTCCGGAACCCCGTTTGAACGGCGTTATCAATACGTTTGGAGTGCCTATAAATGAGCTTTATACAGCCCGATCTGCTCACCCTGATCCAGCGCATAGCCGGCGACATAGAAGGCCAGCTCCCCGGCACCGATGCCCGCCTGCGGCGCAACGTGCTCGCGATTCTGGCCCGCGCACAGGCCGGCGCGGCCCACGGGCTGTATGCGCACCAGGACTGGATTGCGCGGCAGGTATTCCCCGACACGGCCGAGGAACACTACCTGGAACGCTGGGCAGCGATCTGGGGAATTCAGCGCAAGAGTGCAGTCGCCGCGAGCGGTACGATCACGATGACCGGGACCGCGGCGGCCGCGATCCCTTCCGGTACCGTAGTAGGGCGGAGCGATGGAGTGCAATTCGCGACCAGCTCGGCCGCGACCATCGGGACCGCCAGTGCCGATGTTGCGGTGGCCGCAGTCGTGGCCGGTGCAACGGGCAATACGAGTGCACTTGTCACGCTCACGCTGGTGAGTGCCGTGACCGGCATCGACTCCGCAGCAACCGTCGATGCCGCCGGACTCGCCGGCGGAGCCGATACCGAAACCGATGCCGAGCTGCGCGGGCGCGTGCTCGATCGCATCCGCCAGACGCCCGGCGGAGGAACCGTCGCCGACTACCAACGCTGGACGCTGGAGATCGCCGGTGTCACGCGCGCCTGGGTGTTCCCGCTGGAGCTGGGACCGGGAACCTGCACCGTGCGCATCGTCGATGACGACACCACGCCCATCATTCCTCCTCCGGCTACGGTCGCTGCCGTACAGGCGCACCTGGACACGCTCAGCCCCGTGACCGCGACGGTCTCGGTCTATGCCCCGGTAGCTACTGCACTCGATCTCACCATCCAGATCGTTCCCGATACGGCAGCAGTGCAGGCCGCCGTCACGGCCGAGCTGACCGATCTGATCTACCGCGAGGGCGCGCCGGGCGCCACACTGCTACTCAGCCATATAAATGAATCCATTGCAATCGCATCCGGCGAGACCGATCACGCGCTGATCTCGCCGCTCACCGATATCGTCTACACGCCCGCGCAAATGCCCGTACTCGGAACGCTCACATGGCAATGACCGCAGACCAATACGCCGAGCAACTGTGCGCGCTCTTGCCACCCGGAGATGCACTCGCTGCACCGGGCGGGAGCACGCTCGCTCTGCTGCTCGCCGGGCTCAGCCCCGAGCTCGCGCGGGTAGACGTGCGCGGAGATGATCTGCTCGGCCAGGTCTTTCCCGGAGGGAGCACCGAACTGCTCGATGCGTGGGAACGCGTGACCGGTCTGCCCGACACGTGCAGTGCCGGCATTACGCGCACCGTAGCTCAGCGCCAAACAGCCGTAGTAGCGCACCTTGCGCAGAATGCCGAGCCCACTGCGGCCTTCCTGGTCGCTGCTGCCGCAGCCATCGGATACACCGTCATCATCACCCCCCGTCACGCCTTCCGCTGCGGCGATGCTTGCGGATCACCGCTCGGAGGGACCGACTGGGATTACACCTTTGTCCTGGCGCTCGATCCTCCAGTCTCGTTCGTGAGCCACATGCACTGCGGAGATCCCTGCGGCAGCCGCCTGGCGCAATACATCCATCTCGATCTGCTGTGCACCATCGGGCACCTCAAGCCCGCATATACCGTGATGTTCATCTCGTGAGCGTGAAAATCCTGATCCGCGAAATTCCACCGCAGGTAGCGGCTCCGGGTGTCTACACCGAAATAAAGGATCCCCTCCAGCCCACCGCGCCCATCGAACACCCGATCCCGTGGGTGCAGATCTATGCCCAGCCGCGGCACGTGCACACCCCACCGCCCGATCGTTATGCTCCGCCGTCCACGACGCCGCCTCCTCCGACCACGCCGCCGCTGGTTATCACCACCGCATCCCCCATCGCTACAGCTATCGGGCCGGTCTCGATCCAGCTTGCAGCCACCGGCGGCACACCGCCGCTTGTGTGGTCGGCACCGAGCATGCCTGCGTCCCTGACCCTCTCGACGGATGGCCTCATCAGCGGCCAGCTTGTGGAGCGACCGGCGATATACAACCAAAGCGGCGTGCTCAATCTGTATCAGACTATCCCGCTGGATTTGATCGGAGTGAACGGCGTACCACCGTACACATTCTCCGCAGTCTCGCTGCCCACCGGCGTGAGCCTGTCGGGAAACACCTTGAGTGCGCCGACGGTGGCTCTCGGCAGCTATCCAATCACGCTGGGCATTACCGATTCGCTCGGACAGAATCTAGAGAATGCCTACTCACTACACGTTTTGGGTGGCTATCCGAATGTCATTCTGGCAGATAATCCCATAGCCTACTGGCGGTTCGGCGAGCTAACGGGAACCGTCGCGCTTGACATTGCGGGCAACGCTTACAACGGTACGTATGTGGACTGCCTGCTGGGTCAATCACCGCTGATAACGTCCGACTACTCCGTGAAAGGCAACGGCACCACAAGCTACGTAGATGTGGGTGCGGTTGCGCCGTTGTATTCTCTGACTTCCAGCTTTAGTTTCGAGTGTTGGTTCCGACCCGCGTCGATTTCATCGGGCGCGTTGGGTATATGGAGTTCAGGGATATATGGGTTTGCGCTTCGACAGAACGGCTCGGGCATAGAAATACTAAGCGACTACAGCGTTTCAATCGGGGTCATTCCATGCAACTTTGTGGTGGGAGGGACGTATCACATCGTCGCGGTGATAGATGCAGCACAACTCCTAACCCTTTACGTGAATGATGTGGTCATGGGTACATTGAGCATTACATCGGTCTCGGGAGGGAATTACGTGCTGATAGGTGCGGATTCAGCCTATGGCCCACCAGTAGCCAACTCATTCGACGGCATGTTGGACGAGATGGCGATCTATGGATACGCACTCACGGCAGCACAGATCAGCGTGCATTACACAAGTGGAGGTGGATGATGGTAGACGAGAGCCGGATCGTCACAGTCACCGATGCCCTCGGCATGAGTGCATCGAAGACCATCACACTGCACTATTCGGAGTGGGTGACCGCACGCTACTGGCGCTTGTACATCACTGCGCAGGTCGGCACGGACAACTGGATGAATTTGCGCCAGATCGCCCTGCGCGCAACGCCGGGGGGCGTGAACCAGTGCATCGGTGCAGGGGGCACTGCTGATCAGAATAGCGTCGGGGTGGGCCTTGCGACATACACTGCCATCCATGCCTTCGATGAGACCTTCGCTACCGACGGCTTGTACTGGCACAGTAACGACATCAGTAAACCCTGGTGGGCATCATTCGACTTCGGTGCGGGCGTTCAGGTTCCGGTCGGTGAACTCGCCATTACCGGCACGAATGTAGCCGGGCGCGTGCCCAAGGATTTCAGCCTGCAATTCTCGTTCGACGGCGTAAATTGGCTGCCCGTCGCGACCTATTCAGGCATCGTCAACTGGACACTCAATGTGTCCCAGTCATTCGCAATCGCACCCATCGCATAGGAGATAATTGTGGACTATCCAACCTCACCCACCGTCGGCCTCGTAAACGGCAAATTCAGCGACGGCGATCCCGCCTCCGGAGTAGCCGCCAGCCTCGTCCCGGCCATCTGGCTCGATGCCGTAACCGACGAGATGATCAACCTCATCCTGGCCGCCGGGCTCGTCCCCTCCGCCACCGTACTCACCCAGATCCGAGATGCAGTCCAGGCACTCGCTGGCGGCAAGAAAAACACCGCGGCGATCACGGCGCCGGGAGTGACCGACGACAGCAGTGCCGGCTACTCCGTCGGGAGCCTGTGGATCGACACCGTAACGGCGATTTCCTATCGCTGTTTTTCCGCTGCAGTAGGAGCCGCCGTCTGGCACCAAATCCCCGCCGCAGACACACCAAATACCTGGACTGGAAACCAGACCGTGAGCGGTAATCTGTACGTCACGGGAATCGTGCAATCGGGGGTGGTGATATGACCCTCGGCGCACAAAAATTCATCGACGTAAACGGCTTCGATTTAGTCAATGTTTTCGAGCCCTGGCTGGCCGGCGATCCGACCGCCGCAAACACCGGGCTCCAGAATACCGCGGGTCAGGATTTATCCGCCGTATTCGCCCCTCTTTCCGTCGGCACAGCCATCGGCTACAACACCCTGTTCCAGACCCCCGCCGGCCTCGACCTGGCCGCAATTTTCGCCAAAAAAGGCTCCCGCGCCGGCGCCGCCCTAACAGCCACAATTCCAGCCACCGCGAACGCGCACACACTCGTGGCTGGAGGGAGTGCCACCACTACCGTCACGGGCGTTGCCGCCGGTGGATCCGGCACCGGATACACCTACCTATGGTCGATCGTTTCCGGCCTGGCAACAATAGCGGATCCCACCGTTAATCCAGCAGCATTCACAGAAACCCCACCCTCCGGAGGACTGATACAAAGCACCGTACACGCCGTGGTCACGGATAGTCTGGGGGCCACCGCTACCAGCAATGATTGCGCCATAACGTTCAGCGATGTTCAAGGCCCCGCTGGCTCATGCGTATCTGCCAATGCTGCCGTGCTCATGGACGCTGGCGGTTACTGTCTCGCCTCCGACCTGCGCCTGGACGATGTGCTGGCAGCCTGGATGGCCGGCCACCGTACGGAAGGCCGCGCCGTGCTCAACAACCCCGACATTCACCTCGTCCCCACCATGCGCGTTGAGGCCGCCGGCTCAGTCCTCGTCTGCTCCCAGACCACCCCATTCGATGTATTCGATGATGATTCCGAATCCGTGGTCGGCCTGGAGGTCGACGGCCACCGCGTCCTCACACCGTCTGGCTGGGCCACCTGCGTGGCACGTCCCGAAGCGCGCGCCGGCTACGTCTCCCACATATCCTTGGGCGGCTACAGCTTCGCCGCCGGCACAGTCGAGCGTGGCTGGATAGTCAGCCACAACGTCATCCGCCTCAAATAAAACGTCCCGTAAAGGGGGCTCAAACCCATGTATAAGCCCCCTTTACGCCGCCACAAAAACTAGCAATCCAAGTGTCATTTTGTAGCAATTCAAGTGTCCGCGTACA